>MDTG01209293.1_pt1 | contig 13757 bp, 14 predicted proteins | sample 811421 | NCBI WGS metagenome assembly MDTG01 (sample SAMN05326645, study PRJNA326480) | marine metagenome | isolation source: seawater | place: Pacific Ocean: South East | collected 2011 | reverse complement strand
TACTTAATATTTAATTCTTTAAAATTAGGTTTCTTTCTCGATGAAAAAATTTTAGCACTATTATACTCCTGAACAAATGTTCTGTTACTAGCGAAAACTTTCATACAATGATGGTGTGGTATCTCACACCCAAAATTAGAAACAACATTCATAATTACCCCTCCTTCAAATTTAATAATCCCAGTTGTAAAATCATTAAATTTAAAATTTGAATTTTTTGTTACTATTTTATTTCCAGCTCCCATAACACTTAGGGCTTTCTTATTTAAGAAAAATTTTGCTAAATCTATCATGTGGATACCTCCACCAAAGGTAACTGAATAATATGGAATATTTGATCTCCATTGATTTAAAATTTTTTCTTTTCTTCCATAATTATATTCTCCTTGGATATAAAAAATATCTTTAAATTTTCCTAAGCTTATTTTTTGCTTTAAACTTTTAAATTGAGGTGAGTTTCTTAAAACAAGATTAGATGAAAATTTAATATTTTTATTTTTGTTTAAGCTTTTTTTAATTTTATTATACTCTTCGTAGTTTAAGCAAAGAGGTTTTTCTGCAAATACATTAATTCTTTTATTAATTAATTTTAAAATTTGATAACAATGGTAATTATCATAAGATGCAATTATCACTAAATCTAGTCTTTCTTTTTCAATCATTAAATCAAATGATTTATAAGTATTAATATTAGGAAATTTTTTTTTAATAAAATTTAATTTTTTTTGATCGAAATCGCAAACTGCGATCATTTTACATTTTTTAGATCTAATGAAAAAATTAAAATGATGATATCCAACACCAAGGCCTACTACACCAATAAATAATTTTTTTTTCAATTTTTTTTAATTTTTTACTTTACTTAAAACACTCTTAAACTATTAATATTTAATCTTAAATATTTATAATTTCAAATATCTATAGATTTTATTATGAATATTGCAATATTTTGTAATAACTCCAGAGGCTTAAAAGTTATTAATTTTCTCAAAAAAAAATACAATATAAGACTAATTTTTTTTTCTAAAAAACATCTTAATAAAAAAACGTATGGAATAGTAAAAACTAAAAAAATTAAATGCACAATTATAAAAAGTTTAAACTCTCAAAAAATTTACTACCAAATTAAAAAGGGAAATATTGATATAAATGTGATTGCTGGATTTCCATATATTTTCAATAACAAAATGATTAATTCTGCAAAATTTGGAACTTTAAATCTTCATGCAGGTAAATTACCTGAATATAGGGGTGGATCTCCTCTCAATTGGCAAATTATCAATAATGAAAAAAAAATTGGAATTTCAATAATCAAAATAAATAAAAAAATTGATGATGGGAAATTGGTAGCTAAATCAAATTTTAAAATTAGCCATAAAGATAATATTATTAGTGTAACAAAAAAAGCTGAAAACGAATTTTTAAAAATTATTGAAAAAGGAATTAAAAATTTGGTTGATAAAAAATTTTTAAGAAAATTTGGTAAAAGCTCATATTACAGGCAAAGAAATAATTCCGATAGTGAAATAATTTTTAAAAAAATGACTGCTTTAGAAATTCAAAACTTAGTTCGTGCATGCAAATATCCTTATAATGCTTTCTATAAAAAAAATAATCTAAAAAAATATATTAAAAAAGTTATCATAATAAGAAAAAAAGATTTAAAATTTTATAATGAAAAATATATTTTTTACTGTAAAAAAGGGCAAATATTTTTGAAATAAATAAAAAAATATATTCAAATTTTATTATAATTTTATTTTTAAAGAATAGTGTAATTATTAAAAAAAATAGTTTAATAGTTAAGCATGTTTAAAAAATTTTTTACATATCCTGTTTTTTTAACAATTTTCTTATCTATAATTGTATTAATTTTATTTGGTTCATTATTAAGGCATCATTATCTTGGTGGTGATAGAGCACCTTCATTAAGAATGACTGCAGTATTTCTTGCTGAAATACCTATGAACGTAAGAAATATGATCAGACATGGATCTATTAATTTAGGTAAACCAAAGAAATTAACAAAACATTTAGATAAAAAAAAATTTCAAAGTTTTATTAATAATAAAAGAGATGCTCTTTTAATATTACCTAGATATGATTATGGATTAGAAAGATCGTTAGTTGATGTAATTGATTTAAATAATTTTAAAACCATTCATACTTATAAACATGATATTGATAAAATGCATAAGCAAGTTCAAAACATAAATGAATTTCCTAGAATAAATATTGATGATGCGCCAATAAGATTTGAATATCGACATCCTTTAATCTTAGAAGATGGTTCATTAATAAGTGACAGTGATTATTCTGTAGAGTTCAAAATCGATTTTTGTTCAAATTTAATATGGATAAACGATGAAGAAATTTTTCATCATAGCAAAATGTTAGACTACCAGGGAAATATTTGGTTAGCAGCACAATTGAACCCGAAATCGAAACATGTAAAAAAGTATAATTTAAATAGTTTAGATACTTTTTGGGATGATGCTGCTATTAAAATAGATACTAATGGAAAAATACTTTATAAAAAAAGTATTTCAGAAATATTAATTGAGAATAAAATTGTTCCTGAAAATTTTGCTTTTTACTCTCATGTACTAGGAGTGACAGACCCAATACATCTTAATGATATAGAGCCAGCTTTTAATACTACAGAACATTGGGAAAAAGGTGACGTATTTTTGAGCACTCCTGCATTGTCTGCAATCATTCATTTTAGGCCAAGTGAAAATAAATTAATAAATTATATTACTGGCCCTTTCTCTCAACAACATGATGTTGATATTATTTCAGATAGAGAAATTTCAATTTTTAATAATAATACATTTATTGATAATAATGAGCATTCAGAGGTAATTATTTACAATTTTGAAACTAAATCGTTCAAAAAACTATTTAATGCTCAATTACAAAAGGAAAATTTCAAAACATATACCCAGGGTCTTTCTCATATTTTTAAAGATGGATCATTGATGGTTGAAGAACAAAATCACGGTCGAATAATCTTATTTAATAACGAAGGTAAAAAAGAATGGGAATTTGTAAATAAAGATGAAAATGGAGATATTGGATATATTACCTGGAGCAGAGTTATTGAAGATAAATTATTTATTGATAATTTTAAATCATTAGTAGAGAATAAAGAATGTTCAAATTAGTCTTAACAATTATATTATTTTTCTTCACCGCAGTTTCTTCTCACGCTTATCTTGGCCCTGGTGTTGGTGGAGGTGTAATTGCAGCAACTTTAGGAGTAATAGTTGCAATTCTTGCTGCTTTATTTGGTTTAATATGGTTTCCAATCAAAAAAATTTTAAAAAAAAGAAAAGAAAACAGAGAACATAATCAAGATAAAATTGATTAATATTTTACTATCAATTTGTTGCACTATAATTATATATGAGTTCTTTAGATATATTAACTTTGTGGGTATTGTTAAAATAAACTTAAAATTATACAATAAAATATTTAAATTATTTAAATTTAAAAATTCATCTGATTTTAGGAAAGAAAAATTAATATTTAATTATTCAAAATCATTATTTTTTATTTCAATAAAAATATTTGCTATTTTGTTTTCTTTAATAATTTTTTTTCTAATTTTAGAATTAATTTCAGATTCTTATTTAAATTTTATTACATCTCTTAATGGTATTATTATATTAAGCAGCATATTCATTATTTATCATATAATCAGAAAAAAAATTAATGCAAAATTATAGCAATATTCAAAAATTTCTACATGACTTTATATTAAATAAAAAATTTATTAATAAATCATTATTTGAAATTGAAAAAATGATTTTTTTAAAAAATAATGATATTGGTAAAAAATCTCATATTTTTATAACAGGTCTTCCAAGATCAGGTACTACGAGTCTTTTAAATTTTTTATATTCATCAAATTCATTTGCATCTTTAACATATAAAAATATGCCATTCATATTATCCCCGCACTTTTCAAATTTTTTTAACAAAAAAAATACTTTAAAAAAAGAAAGAATGCATAAAGACGGCATAATGTATGACATTAATAGTCCAGAAGCATTAGATGAAATTTTTTTTAAGGATAATGAGGATTTTATAAGAAATGAACTTTTAAACTATGTTAAACTTATTCTAATTTCAAAAAAAAAAGAAAGATATTTAAGTAAAAATAATTTAAACTATAAAAGGATAGATTTAATTCAATCAATAATTTCAAATTCTATATTTCTAATACCAATAAGAGAACCTCTGCAACATGCATATTCCCTTTTGCAACAACATCTGCATTTTAGTAAATTACAAAAAAAAGACGGCTTTATTAAAAGATACATGAATTATCTTGGGCACAATGAATTTGGTATTGACCATAGATCTTGGAAAAATCCTATTAATTTCGATAATTTTGAGGATATAAATTATTGGTTAGAACAATGGTATTTATTTTACGAAGATATTATTGAGAAATATCAATCTTATGAAAATTGTTTCTTTGTATTTTATGAAGAATTAACTAATTCAAGTTATTTAAATTCTCTTTTGAAGAAATTAGATTTAAACAATAATGAAATGATTAAATTAAATTTTTTCAAAAACTCAAATATAAATAAAATAGAAAGCAAATATTCTATTAAAATATACAATCAAACAAGTGAAATATATTCAAATTTAAAAAATCAGATAAAAAATACTAAAATATTTAAAGATTAATGAGACTTTAGTATTTAATTAGTGCTCATTGAAAAAAATTTACAAAGACATTTTTTTTATATATACAATCAATATTTTTATGGCTTACTTACAATATTGTAAAAAATGTATAATACCAAGTTCAAGACCACATACCTATATAGATAGTGAGGGAGTTTGTTCTGGTTGCAGAAATTATGAATATAGAGAAAATATAAATTGGGACCAAAGAAAAAAATTATTAATACAGACTATAGAAAATCATAAAAATAACTCAGGATATGATTGTATAATTCCATGTAGCGGAGGGAAAGATAGTACAATACAAGTATTAACTGTTAAAGAGTTGGGTTTTAATCCTTTAGTAGTGATAGTTACACCATGTCATCCAACTGAAATTGGTCGTAAAAACATAGAGAATGTCAAAAACATCGGAGTAGATTCCATAGAGATAACTACAAATCCAGTTTTTAGAAGAAAATTAAATAAATATTGTTTAAATCTTGTTGGTGACATATCTTGGCCTGAAGCTGTAGCAATATGGTGCAATGTAGCTAGAACTTCAATAAAGTATCAAATTCCACTTATTATCTGGGGCGAAAACCCTGAAAATGAAAATGGAGGTCCTAAAAAAAATTCTGATATAAGTGTGGATGAAATTGCTACCCATAACCATAGATGGATGGAGGAATTTGGTGGAACTTTGGGCTTAAGAGCTTCAGATATTTTATTTGACCTTAAAAAAGATGGAGTGATAGAAAAAGATATTATTCCATATACATATCCGAGTATTGATGAAATAAAAAAAAATAAAACTCTTGGGGTGTTTTTAGGATATTTTTTGCCTTGGGATGGTCACGCTCATGCAATCAAAGCAAAAAATAATGGGTTTCAAGAATATTATAAAAATGTTGAAGGAAATATAGTGCCGTATGAAAATTTAGATAATTATCAAAAAAGAATACATGATTATTTCAAATATTTAAAATACGGATACGATAGGGTAAATGATTGGGGTAGTCTTGCAATTAGAAGAAATAGACTTTCAAGAGATAAAGCAGTTCAATACTCGATAGATATAAGTGGAAAATACCCCTGGGAGTATATGGGAAAAAGTTTAGAAGAAGTGTTATCTTTTATCGATGTTACAATTGATGAGTTCGATATAATTTGTGACAAATTTACAAACAAAGAATTGTTTAAAAAAGATAATGACGGGAAACTTATAAAAGATAATCTCGGAAATATCACAAAAAACAATTATGACAATATTAAATAATAAAAAAAATATTGTAATAATTGATTTAGGTATAAGCAATGTTCAGTCAGTTTTACGAGCTTTTAATTGTTTCGAACAAAATGTAAAAATATCTGATAATATTAAAGACTTGAATGAGGCATCACATTTAGTTTTACCTGGTGTTGGAAGTTTTGAAAAAGGTATTAAGAGTTTAATTGAAAAAAATCTACATGATACTCTGCTCAATTTGGTTGAGATTAAAAATATACCTATCTTAGGTATTTGCCTTGGAATGCAACTATTTGCTACATGTGGATTTGAAAATAATGTCAAAACAAAAGGGTTGAACTTAATTCCAGGTGAAGTAGTAAAAATTAGAGAAATAGACGATATAAGAATACCCCATGTGGGTTGGAATAATGTAAATTTTTTAAAAAAAAATTCAATTTTGATTAATGTTGAAAATAATTCAAATTATTATTTTACACATAGTTATCATTTAAATTGTTTGCACAAAGAAGATGTGGTGGCAGAAACAAATTATGGTTTAGATTTTGTATCTATTATAGGGAAAAAAAATATTTATGGTGTTCAATTTCATCCGGAAAAGAGCTTAAAATCTGGAATTAAAATTCTAGATAATTTTTCAAAAATAAATGCTTAAAATTAGAATAATTCCAACAATTCTATATGATGAATTTAAAATGGTTAAAGGTATAAACTTTAATTCATGGAGAACAGTTGGTAATATCATACAGGCAATAAGGATCTATAAGATTAGAGAAGTAGATGAATTAATTCTGATGGATATTTCTGCAACTAATAAAAAAAAAAAAAATTAATTTGGAATTGATAAAAGACATTTCAGAAGACTCTTTCATGCCACTCACTTTTGGTGGAGGGATAAATAACATAGAACAAATAAGTCAAATCATCAAAAATGGTGCTGATAAAGTATCTATTAATACAGCAGCAACTAAAAATTTAGATTTAATTTATAAAGCAAGTAATAATTTTGGTTCTCAATGTATTGTAGTTTCTATTGATTACAAAGTTGAAAATAATGAAATAGTTATTTACTCAAATTCTGGAGAACAAAGAACAAAACTTAATATTATAGATTATATCAAAAGCGTGGAGGAAGCAGGTGCAGGAGAAATACTTTTAACATCAATAGACAAAGAGGGCACAATGACTGGGTACGATTTAAAGACTATAAAATATGTATCTGATAATAGTAAATTACCAATAATCGCCTCAGGGGGATGTGGTAAACCCCAAGATATGGTCGATTTAGCTAAAAAAGTAAAGGTATCAGGAATTGCAGCTGCAAGCATGTACCACTTTACACATCACACCCCTAACGATACAAAAAAAAATTTAGAGGATAATGGCTTTCCTGTTCGTACATAAGCTAATTTAATTTTAAATTCTTTAGCATACTCAAATTAATAATAAAATTTTTTAAGTTTCTAATATCATTTACAATCTTGTTTTTTTTATATTTTTTTGAAATTAAATAATGAAATAATTCATATTTTAATGCTCCAACCATAAATTTTTTTGGAATTTTAATGTCTTTATTAAATATTTTACATTTAATCTTTTGAAAATTTGAAAAATTTATTTCTAACATATCATTTCCAATTAATTCAAATTTTAGTATTCTTTTTCTAAATTTTGATAATCTAGAAAAATTAATTGTCACTTTTGTATTATCATAAATAAAAGAGACTTTATTTTTATCTTTCTTAAAAATACTATTAGCTTTAATTTTTCCATTGTCTAAAAATAAAAATATAATGCTATAAATATGATAAAAAATATCTTCAAAAAAACTTAAATTTTTGTCGTATTTTTTAATTTCACCATGTCTTGCTTCATTTTTTCTATCAAACCAAAAGACATTTAGTTCTTTAATTTTTTTTCTTTTTAATATCTCACTTTTTATAAAATGAAAAAAATATGAATAAAAAAATTGCATTCCTAAAATAATAAATCTTTTTTTTTTCTTTGATAACAAAATCAATTTTTTAAAATTATGAATATTATCAGATAATGGTTTTTCAACTAAGATGTTACATCCTGCATTAAGCAATTTTTTGCAAGAGTCGTAATGATCTTTGTTTTTATTAGCTACTATTGCAAATTTGATATTATTAGATTTTACAATTTTTAAATTTTCAATAAGGAATAAATTATCAAATTTTTTTTTTTTTTTCCAAATCTTAATTTTTTTTTTATTTTTTGTTAAAATAAAAATTCTTTTTATATTTGGGAAATTTTTTATGATTTCTATAATTAACACTTTGGTCCATCTACCACCTCCCATTATAATGATATCTGAATTAATCTTATTTTTAAATTTAATAAATTTATAAATTTCTTTTTCGTAATTTTGCATAAACAATCTAGTCTAAAATATTAATTATTTTTCCTTTATAATTATTTTTTTTAAGATATTTAACTATTTCATCTTTTATATGCCAGGCTAGATTAAGTATAATTTTATTTCTGTTGATATTTTTAAAAAGTGTTAAATCAGACTTTATAGGTATCAGAGTGCCAGGAACATAATAACCTACCTTTAGAGAATTGGGTTTTTCATAGACGTTTGATATTATTTTTTCATTCAAGCCTAATAGTTTAATTAAAATTGAAGCCCTTCCAGGGAAACCTTTTGCTGGTATTTTGCCATATTTATTAAACATTTTTTTTAATTCTGTACTCTTTATTTTTCTCCATATTTCAATTTTTTTTCCCATTTTCAAAAACTGATTGTAAAACTTTTTTTCATTTTTCAATTTATTCTTAAAATTATATTTATTCTTTAAATTTTTAGGACCCATTAGGACTCTTATATTTCCTCCGTATCTCTTAGGAAATTCAACTGCTAAAATATTTAATTTTAAAAGCTTAGCTATAAATATAAATGACGTTAAACTGTAAGTTCTTGGATGCTCGTGGTAAAAAGTGTCAAATTGTTTTTTTTTCAAAATTGATCCCATATAATGATTTTCAATTATTAAATAAGTTTTTTTGGAAATAATTATTTTTAAAGTTTTAAGTAAATATTTAATGTTTTCAATATGAGCAAAAACATTTGTAAAAGTAATTAAATCTATTTCATGAAACTTTTTTTTAATTTCTTTTACAGTATTAAGATCTATATATTTATTATAAATTTTATGTTTTTTTTTATTTATATCTTTGTAAGCATCTGTGGGTTCGATGCCAATAGTATTACATCCTTTTTTTTTAAAAAAGTCTAATAAACTTCCATCATTGCAGCCCACATCTAAAACATTCTTATTAGACAAATTACCTATTTTTTTTTCGGAAAAATTCACTAAATCCTTTAAACCATTTACAACATCATTTGTGAATCTGGCTCTGTAATGATAATTTTTATGAAATAAAAATTTTTTTTTTACCTGATACTTTTGATGTGCAGTTATACAATTTCTACACAGAAGGATTTCTATTTTATAGAAAATATTTTTTTTTTTACTACCAATTTTTTTTAAGTCATCACATAGAGGATGTTTCCCTAGGTCTAAAACTTTATTAACTTTTTTACTATTGCATAATTCACAAATATTATTCATTGGCCATATAAAATAAACAGTGATAAGTATATATAATATACAAAGATATTAATAAAAACCAAAAATTATTTTTTACAAAGATTAATGAAAATTTTTATTTTATGTGGCGGATATGGAACAAGGCTAAATTATGAGGGAACTTTGAAAGCCAAGCCAATGATAAGAATTGGAAAGTATCCTATTTTAAAACATATAATTGATAATTTTTGTGATCAAGGGTTTAATGAGTTTGTGTTATGCTTAGGTCATAAATCAAAATCAATAATTGATTATTTTTTGATAGAGAATAAAAAAAATTCAAAAATAATTTTAAAAAAAAAAAATCATATCAAGATTTGTTTTAGTAACCTTAAAAAAAAAATTTTTTTAGATTTGGTATATACTGGTAAAAATAGTGGAACTGGAGGAAGGCTTAAAATTGCTTATAAAAAATTAAAACTTAATGAAGATATTTTTATGACATATGGAGATGGTCTAAGTAACGTAAATATTAATAAAATTATTAGTTTCCACTATAGAAAAAAAGCTTTAGTTACATTGACCGCTGTAAGACCTAGGCAAAAATACGGTATTTTGAAAATTAAATTTAATAAAGTTAATTATTTTGATAATTCAAATAAAAAATCTGATGTTTTTATTAATGGAGGTTTTTTTGTAATATCAAAAAATGCGATTAATTTTATTAAAGAAAATAAAACATATTGGGAGGAGTTCCCTCTTAAAAAAGTTTTAAAAAAGAAAAAATTGTTTTCTTATAAACATTTGGATTTTTGGCATAGTTTAGATACAATGAAAGATAAACACGATCTTAATTTATTATATAAAAAAAATAAATTTATGTGGAAAATTGGAAATTAGTTATAAGACATATCTAAAATCTATATTTTGCAAATGTTTATTTTTTTTTAAAAACTCCACGTATTGAGGCCATGTTGTACATAATAAATATATTGCTTTAGAATTAATTTTTGGCATTTTCAAAAATTTTAATCCTTTTCTCTTATAAAATTTTTTTACATTATCTATTGCTACTGGATCACAACATGTAATATTTTTAAATTTATAATTAATCAGTTTGTCTAAAACTTTTATTGAACGAGAATTTCTAATATCATCAGACCCAGGTTTAAAACTCAATCCTAATAAGTATATTTCTTTATTTCTATTATTTTTCTTAATAATTTTGCCTACTTGATGATTAATAATCTTATTATTTATTTTCACAACTGAGTTGACAATGTTTTTTATACCTTTGTCGCTGAGAAATTTATCTAATACTTCTGTATCTTTTGGCAAACAAAAACCACCATAACCTAAACCAGGATTAAAATAACTTTGAATTCCAGCTGGTCTACCAAACCATCTCTTGTCGTCTCTAACAGCATTAAAAGCTTTCTTTATATCTATATTTTTTGTTTTATCTGCAAGCATTAGCATTTCGTTTGAAAAGCTTATAATTGTTGAAAATAATGAATTTGATAAGTACTTAATAAACTCAGCAGTTTTATTGTTTGTAACATATATTCTACAATTCAAAAATTTATAAATTGTTGAAACTATAGTTTTTGAATAATTATCTGAAGAGCCTATTACAATTTTGTCAGAATTAATGAAATCAGACCACGCGCTTCCTTCTCTTAAAAATTCTGGATTTACAGAAAATTTTATATTTTTAAATTTTTTAAATTTTTTTTCTATTTCATCAGTTGAACCAGGAGGAATTGTAGATCTAATAACCATCAAAATTTTATATTTATTGTTATTATTTATTATTATTGAATTAATAAGTTTTTTAACTTGATTTAAGTCTATTTTGTTATTTTTTTTGTTTGTTATGCCTATACATATAAACAAAACATTTAATTCATTTCTTTTAAGTGTAACTTTTTTGCGAAATTTTATCTTTTTATAATTCTTTATTAAATTTTCTTGTAAGCCTTTTTCAAAAAAAGGAGTCTTTTTTTTTTTTAAATACTGAATCTTCTGGCCATCTAATTCAACACCTGTGATATGAAATTTTTTGGCTAAACCAACCAAAGTTGTTAATCCTACAAAACCTAATCCAATGACATTTAAATTTAATTTCATTTAATAGTTTTCTCTTAAAAAATTGATATAATTTCTAATACCATTTCTTACATCTACTTTTGGATAAAAATTGAGTTCATTTTTTGCTTTTTTAATAGATGGTTTTCTTCTTATTGGATTGTCTTTTAGATAATCTTTATCAATATTCTTTTTATATTTTATATATATTTTTTTATCTAATATCCTTGATGCTTCTTCTGCAAATATCTTAGAAAATTTTTTAACTGTTAACATATTTTGATCATTGCCAATATTAAAAACATCAAATTTTTTTTTGTGAGTAATTGCTTTTAAATATCCAACGACTGCATCTGAGATATAACAAAATGATCTTGAGGCCTTACCATCAGAAAAAATTTTTATGGTATTTGATTTGAGTACGTTTTTGGCTAAATCTGCTGGTAGTCTTTTATCATTAATATTCATACCAGGCCCGTAGTTATTAAATGGGCGAACAACTGTTATAGGAATATTAAACTTTTTATTATAAACATAGCAAAGAGTTTCACACAATCTTTTTGCTTCATCATAACAGGCTCTTGGGCCTATTGATGGAACGTTACCGTTAAAATCTTCATTAGTTGGTATTTCATTTACACCTGGATTTCCATAAATTTCACTTGAAGAAAAATATAAAATTTTTTTGACTTTATATTTTTTTGAATATTCTAATATTTTTCTAAGTCCTACAACATTTGAGTCAATTGTTTCTAAAGGAAATTTTCTGTAAATAGATGGTGATGCGATAGATGCTGCATGAAAAATGATATCAATTTTTTTTGAAAATTTTGTGAAGTCATTTTTGATTACATTAAATTTTTTAAAAAAAACGTTTTTTTTTAAATTAAATTTATTTTTTGTGACATCAGCTAAAAAAAGTTTCTTAAATTTAATATCATTTGAGTATCTTAAAAAAAAACTAACTAATAAAAAACATATAAAGCCGTTGCTACCAGTGATTAATATATTTTTGTCCTTAAAAAATTTATAATTTTTAAAGTTTTTTTTTATGTATTCTAAATCTTTGTCTAAATTGATATTTCTCATTTTTTAATTAACATTAAAGAATGTTTTAATTATATAATGATAACGTTTCAATCGTTTTAATATAAAATTTACAAATCTACCGTAAATACTTATATCATCTATTATTACCTCTGCATCTGGGTGAGCTGGATAATAAATTTTTTTTGATAAATTCAAATCAAAAATAGGATTAGAAAAATAAATATAAAGAAATAAATTTATTATATCGTAATCTGCCCATCTAAATTTATACTGTCCTCCAAATTTATTTACTTTTTTTATAAATTTATAAAATTTTTTTGATTTAAAATATTTCATATTATACAGATCAAAGTTACCCATCGTATATTTCAGATTAAAAAGTTTTTTTTCATTTTTTTGATTAAGGATTGATAAAAGAGTTTTATTTACAACTTTTATTTTATTATGCTTAGTGTAGTTTTGTAAAAATTCAAAAAGTTTTTCTCTAGTTAGATGTATTTTGTTATTTTGTGTTAATTTTAGTTCAGCTGTACCCATTGGGTATTTTTTTATTTTTTTAAAAAAATCAAAATTTATTTTTTTTCTAAACCAAGAGTCATCATCAATTCTAAGTATATAATCATACTTTTTCATTTCTTTACAAAGACATCCCTTTTCTCCAAAGGAAGAAATGTTTGAAGCGAAATATAAGACGTGTAAATAACCTAAACGTCCTTTATTAAAATTTGTAAAAGAATAATTGTTGTAGACTCTGTTATAAAACAGTTCATTTTCTTTAATATGTTTTGGAACTTGAGGGTGAACATTTTTAAAAAAAATATTTTGATATTTTTTTTTGTATTCTCTAGTTTCTTTTAAAGTAAAAACTTCTCTTAAACAGTGCACATAAACTGGATATTTAAATTTATTGTTCCAATTTTCATAGAAAAGCTTAATAGTTTTTTTAAATAACTTTGGTCTACCAACAATTATAATAATTGCAGCATTAAGTTTTTTTTTCATATGTAATGGGTTTAGATTAAGAAAATCTATATCAAAATTTTTTTCAGTGCATAAATCAAGCCAATTGAGCTATTAGTACTGGTCAGCTGCACGCATTACTGCGCTTCCACATCCAGCCTATCAACGTG
>MDTG01370610.1_pt1 | contig 13758 bp, 9 predicted proteins | sample 811421 | NCBI WGS metagenome assembly MDTG01 (sample SAMN05326645, study PRJNA326480) | marine metagenome | isolation source: seawater | place: Pacific Ocean: South East | collected 2011 | reverse complement strand
CCATTCAACTTCAATGAAACCATTGCCGCCTTCAGCTGTAATTGAAATTGGTGCAGCTAAAACCCACATTGCACAGCTTTGATTAGTCGGTTGAGATTCCCCCGATGGATAATTAGCAGATACAATATAACAATACTCTACATCATGTTCGGCATTGCTATCCACATAGGATCCAACCAATGAGGAATCATATAATTGACCATCTCGATATATATTGTAATCAATAACAGCATTAGACCCGCCTTGCCATTCTAATGTTATAGCACCTGATTCACCATAAGCATATAAATTAGATGGGGCTACACCTGGTATTGGAATAGCACACACAGGATCATCTTCAATTAATGATTCTCCAACTTCATATACACTAGTTACACTATAGCAATATTCTGATAAATTGGTTACATCATAATCATAATATTCATAAATCCCTGCATCAACAGTTGCAAGAAAATCACCATCTCTATAAACATTAAAAGCAATTAAATCTCGTGATTCCATTTGAATGTGAGGAATAAGATCTTGTAATTGATTTTCATTACGATATGAATAATGCTCATTATCTGATGAGTTAAAATATTCAGGGCAATCACCATTATCCCATGCGAACTCATCACAATTTAAATATATACCCCAAGTCCCATCATCACATAAACCATCACCAAGCCAACCTATAACTGTTTGTTCTGGAACACATTGACCAATACAATCAATAATTCCCGGAATCTCATTATAATAATAATCAAATCCTACACATTCATCTCCAATTCCACCAGAACCACCAGCAGGAGGATCAGTCCAAGTTACATGAACAACACCATCCTCACCAATTGCAAAAACTTCATTTGGAGATAAAATCTCCCACATTCCACATTCACTATTGGTAGGATCAGAATTACCAATATCATAAACGGCTTCAATTGTATAACAATACTCAATATTATGAATAGCAGAAGAATCATTATAAAAACTGTCTTCTGTAAAATCTAATAATACGCCATCTCGATTTACATTATATCCTAAAACATCATTTGAATTAGCTGCAGTCCATACTAATTCAACCTGACCATTAGTACCCGTAACATTAAAATCTGTTACTGGCATTAAAATCCATTCATCACATGACTGGTTAGAATCAACAGATTCACCATCAGCATAAACAGCTCTTACTGTATAACAATAAATAACATCATGAGTTGTAGTATTATCTACATGCGAAAATGTATTAGCATCTGTTTCTATTAAAAATTCACCATCTCTATAGACCCTGTAAGCCAATATATCTCTTGTGAAAATTTGAGTTGACTGATATTCAGTAGTATCTAACGAAATATCAGCATAACCTGTAAGTTCTTCTTTATTTGAGACAGCTCTATCAACCGCAATTACAGGTTCTACTTCATTATTAGCCAATAAACCTCCCAAACTAAATTCACATACCCCTTCAGTACCAGTATCTAAAGTACATGAAGCTGCAAGATTTCCATTTTGATCAGTTAAACTCCATATATTACCATTCCATCCATCGCCCCATGTATCATTCATATAAAGAGTATAGTCTCCATAAAATAGCGGAATATCTTCTGCTGTAAATGGAGCATTGCCTGTTAAAACAACTTCAGATGCATATTCTAGTTCCCAAGAAACTTCAGATTGCCATGAACCGCCATCGCAAGTTACATCATATAGAATAAATGAACCTGGTTCAGACCATGTTACGGTTATATTTTGGGAAACATCATCACCTTCAGCTATAATACCAACAGGAGGATCTAATCGATAAACTGCACAAGCTAAATTAGTAGGAAAAGTTTCACCTGATGGATAATTAGCTTTAATTTCATAACAATACTGTACACCTGCAATAATTTCGCCATCATCAACAAAAGCAGTAGTTTGAGAATCAACACTACCAATATTTACTCCATCCTTATAAATTTGATAATCAATAAGAATATCACCTTCATTTTCAAAAATTGGCTCAACTGGAGCTGCTGTCCAATTCAAGCCAATAGTTCCACTTAAATCTTCAGCAATAAGTTCTGATGCAGCAGGACCAGGATATGGAGTAGCACATACAGGATCAGATAATTCAGATGATCCTTCATCATAATTAGATCCTAAAGTATAGCAATACTCGGTCATATTCATAAGTGATTCATCCCTATATGAAAACACATCAGATCCTACATTATCTATTAGTATGCCATCTCGGTATATATCAAATGACTGCAAGTCTCTTGAATTTGGAACATTATATTCAGGGTGAGACTCAATTGAACTTGAAACAATTAAATTATCATTATGAGCAGATGAAGCAATTGAATTTCTATCTGTTTCTAAAAAGTTGGGAGTAGTATCTGAATAAGACATAGTTTGAATATCACCATAAGCAAATACTTGTGATGCAATCATATAGTCTCCACCATATCCAAGATAATCTCCTGAATTCCATGTACCATAATAATACGTAACCATATTATCAGGATAATCAACGCTTGCATCAACACCAAATCCTTCATAATCTGTCCAGTTAGCGTCGTGGCTAGCTATAACATAAAATGAACCAGATAATCCTGTTAAATTAGGATATACTGTCGCCCATCCATTTTCTGCGACTGCTTCTGATTCATAAAGTAAATTTCCAGGAACACCACCAGCATCATCAAAAACCATAACTCTAACAGGTCCATGTGTTCCGTCAGGCCAAGGCCAAAAAGCATCTCCTTCACTTAAAATTTTAACCGATGCTGCTAAAACATCAAAATCTACACCTACATCAAATCTTGTACCGTGCGCTTGACCATTTTCATATGTATCAAAAAAGTAAAAAGCATTTGCAAGAACACCGTCATCATATTGTAAACTGAATTCTTCACCACCAACAGGTTCTTCCCAACTTAAATCAATAAATTGATCTCCTGCTATAGCGCTAATACTTGAAGGAGCATAAACATCCCATGATGTACATGAAATATTGGTAGATGGAGACTCTCCAATACCTTCATAATAAGCCTTTACAAAATAACAATATTCTTGTCCTACGCTGGTTTCATAATCTTCATAAAAAGGATCTTGAGTATTAGCAAGCAACTGATCATCCCTATATATATTAAATGAGGTTTGATCATTATTAGGAGTAGAATTCCATTCTAATGTAATGAAGCTGCCTGTACCTTGAGCTGATAAAGATGAGGCTCCATTGAGCTGAGGTGTTTCACATGCTGTATTTGAGAAACCAGATGAACCTTCATCCCAAACAGAAACAACATTATAGCAAGATTCAACTAAATACCATAACTCATTTGAAGTATCTAAATATTGTGTTTCTTCTACATAATCAATCAATTGATTATCTCTATAAACTTCATATCCGATTAAATCTCTAAGTCCTGCGTAAACTACTCCCTCTGCCATTTCCTTCGAATTTGCTCCTTGGCTACCACTGTTCTGATAACCACAATCTTCTTCACATCCAGCTACAGGACCACAATCGCATCCGTCACAATCCCATTCAGAACATGTAAAAACTATTCCATATGATCCATCATCACAAAATCCATCTCCTATCCATCCTAAATAAGATTCAGCAAAGCAAAATCCTATACAATCAATATATCCTGCAGCACCATAATCATCTACACAAGCATCACCAATTCCAATACCACTTGGAGGAACTTCCCAATCTAGAAAAATCTCTAATCCATTTTCAGTAGCTGTTAAATTTAACGGTTCTTCCAAATAAATCTCAATTGTAGTTGCACATGCTTGGCCAGACTGTTCAGATTCACTAGAATCATTAAAGGCTGTTACAGAATAACAATATTCTGTAGACTGCTCTAAGCCTTGGTCAGTATAATTTGTAGAAGTTGCAGTTCCAACTAAAGCACCATCCCTAAAAACATGGTAACCTGAAACATCTGTCACAGTAGGATCATTTGGATCATCCCATACTAAACTTACATTTCCAAAACCACCAATAGCTGATAAATTTTCAACTGTTTGAATTGGAGGAGGATCTTCACCTAAAACTGTAATTAAACCAGGTATTGTATTAAATGGTAATGCTTCCCCTGTTGAAGTCCCTAAAAAAGATGTTGTTTCCAAAACAGATACTGATATTTGAGAAGAATATTGGCTTGATGATTGATAAACTAAATTTAAAATTGGGCCAGAACCAGGGTCAAGCACATCTCCTGTTAAGCTAAACGCTAAAACAATAAGTGAGCCATCATCTTGTTCATTTGACTCTATGGTAAATCCTGCTAATCTATCAGTAGATGTGACTTCTGAGAAATAGCCTTGATTGGGATAATCTAAAATCTGAAATTGCAATCCTGCAATTGCATCATTAGGGTTATCAACTAATAATTCTATAGTACCAGAACCATTGGCATCAATTTGAGTATTCGTAAACTCTAAAGTATTAGAATAAATAAAATTTAAAAATAGTACATATGTAATTGTAGTTAGAAATTTTTTCATTTCTCCTCCATTTTATCTGTTTTAGGGATAAATAACTTAATGAAGAAGTTTATTTAAGTCAAATAAATAGAAAAAAAATATAAAATTATATTTAATTAATTTTCTAAATATATAATTTGAGATAGATCAAATGGGATAAATTGTGTTGATAAACTCTTACCACCTTTACTAGCCATAACACAGTCCATTTCTAACTGTTTATCAATGGGGATTTTATCACTTGAAGCAGTAATATTTATAACTATATTGTCTTTTAATTTTTTAGGTCCCGTAGTAACCATAGATGGCTTAATTGTTTCTCCTTTTAAAGAAAAACCTAAAATTGTGCCTTTTTTATTCTTATGTATTTGAAAGCCCGCATCTTCAGATCTTCCACCGTAAACTTCTTCAATATTAAATATATCAGATGGTTTGATTTTAAATTGTATACCAGCAATAGCATCGTATGGATTTATGATATAGACACTAATATTATACTTATTATCAATACATGTAATTGATTCAATACCTACTTCAACTTCAAAATTAGTATCACTTTGATTATTTTCACTTAACAGTAATGTATTTAATAGAATAAAAGAAAATATTATTTTAAGTGTTTTATTAATGAGTATCATACATATCCTTTCTTTTAAAAATTTTTATTTTTTTACTAATCATAAAATTAAAACTGTCATATATTTAAAACAATGAACATCTATAAATTAATACCATTATTGTTTATTTCATTTATTTTTTGTCAATTTAGTAATGTGAGCGTTAGTATTGAATATAATAATAACGATTCAGATTATCATATTAAAAAGAATATAATTGATGATTTTGATAATCAAATCAAAGAATATTTTTTATTAAATAAGTTCTGCCAAGAGTTTGATTTTATAGAAATTGATCTTAAAATAAATTTAATTATTGAATCTATAAATATAGTAACAAATAATACTGGTACGACCAATCAAATCAAAAGCCATCTTTTAATTAGTAATGAGAAAGATTTATATTATTTCAGCAAAGGTATTGTTTTTGATTATGGCAGTAATAAATCATTGATTTATAATCCATATATTTTAGATGGTTTAGAATCTGTTTTAAATTATTATGCCTTTTTATTTATTGGATATGAATTAGATACATGGGGCTATAGTTTAGGCACAAAATATATAAATAAAGCATATAATATCAGTTCAGAATTAGATAATAATAGTAACTGGAGAATACGAAAAAAGAATATACAGACAATTTTAGATAATAATATGCTAAGAGAAGTCAGATTTAATTATTATAAATATTTCGATATTATAAATAGCGAACAGTATTATAAAAATCCTCAGCTCAATGAAAAGCAGATTAAAGAAATTATTGATCGATTATATGAAAATCTAAAAGATATATATGATCAATTGGGTAATGATAAAAATACTCTAAAATTTATAAATTTTATTTCTAATGAATTAGCTTTAGCATTTAGTAATTTAAAAATGAATAGTGCATTAAAATTTTTAATCCAATTTGACAGTGATAATAAAAATATTTATAAAGAATATCTAAAATGATAAGAAAACTTACATATAGTATATCATTTATCCTATTAAACCTTACTTTTTGTGAAAAATCGTATAGTGATATTCAAACTGAAATTAAAGCAAATAATAAAATTTTAAATAATCTAGAAACATCTATAAAAAAATTAGAGTTAGATATTAATTCTATGGAATCATCAAAAGAAAATTTATCACAAAGTATAGAAATGATTAATCAAAAAATTGAATATCGACAAAAACAAATTGCACTTTTAGAGCAACAAGATAGATATATAACAGACTTAATAAATACTTCTTCTAGCAATATAGAATCTAAAGAGAATGAGTTAAGTGCATTGAAATTAAAACTCAAACAACGAGCAATTCATATTTTCAAATATGGTAAAGAAAATATTATATCTAAAATAATTTTAGATGAAAACTGGAATGAAGCATTAACTAAACTAAAATATCTTGAAATACTTTTAGAATATGAAAAAAAATTAAATCTAAAAATTAAATCTAAAATAAATGAATTAGAAATTGAGAAAAAAAATCTAGAGAATGATAAAAAAAATCAAAAGGGAATTTTAACTGAAGCTGAAAAAATCAATAAAAAATTAAAAAAAGATAAAAAAAATAAATTAGACAAAATTAAAAAAATTGATAGTGATAAAAATAAACTAGAAGAAAATCTTACTGATAAAAAGAAAAAAATAAATGATATCGAAAATGTAATAAAAAAACTTATCACAGATAGCAAAGAAGCTAAAAAACGTGAAGAGATTTTAGCCAGAGAAAGAGCGAAACAAAATAAAGCTACATCTGGTAATTTTGCTAAAATGAAAGGAAGACTGAGTTGGCCAACAGATGGTAAAATAATTACTAAATTTGGTAAAAAAGTAAATTCTAGATTAAATACTGTAACTGAAAACATTGGTATTAATATTGAGACTGAAAAAAATAGTCCCGTATATACTGTTTTAGATGGTGATATTTCTATTGTAAGCTATTTAAGGGGCTATGGAAATTATATAGTTATAAGACATGGTGAAGGCTACTTTACAGTTTATGCTAATCTAAAAGATATAACTGTAGAACAAGGTGAATACATTGGATCAAATACTCAGATTGCAAATGTGAATAGCTCAAATGATTCAAATATATCAAATAGATCCTATCTCCATTTTGAAATATGGAAAAATGAAACAAAACTAGATCCAGAATTATGGATTGTTAAAAAATAAATGATTTATAACAACCTTATAGAAAATACTGAATTAATGAATCTATTTAAAAATTATTCAAACAAGAATCTACCACATTCATTTATTTTTTATGGTAATAAGGGAACAGGCAAATTTGGCCATGCAATAGAATTTTCAAATTTAATTCTATCAAAAAATGATACTACAAATAAAATTTCAAATAAAATAAAAAATAATTTACATGAGAATATTAATTATATATTACCATTGCCTAAAAATAGGGCAATCTCTAAAAATGATTCAGCTTTAAAGGCGCTGACTAAAACAGATTTAGAAGAAATATATACTAAAATTCAATCAAAATTAAATAATCCCTATTATGATATTGAAATTGAGAAAGCAAATACTATACTTATAAATTCAATAAGAGATATAAAAAAGAAAATCAATTTAAGTAATTATAATAATCAATATAATATATATATAATACTTAATGCAGAAAAGCTATGCTATCCAAGATCAGAGTCTGCAAATTCATTATTAAAAATTTTAGAAGAACCAAATGAAAAAAACTTATTTATTCTAGTAACATCAAATATATCAAAAATGCTTGATACTCTAACTTCTAGATGTGTTAAAGTTTACTTTCCTAAATTAGATAATAAACAGATTTATAATTTTTTAAAAAGTGAATATAATAATGATGATGATGATATAAATTCTATATCACATCTTTGCAATGGCGATATGACATTTGCTATTGAATTGTTAAATGATTTTAAACAAATTAAAGAAAATTTCAAATTACTTATTGATTTAGTTATTAACTATAATCCCATTGATTGGGAAAATTTCTCATCTATTTTAAAGGATAAAAAAAGATTTAAAACTTTATTAAAACTATTTTCAATATTTTTAATGGATTGCATGGATGATAATAATAATATTAAATGTAAAATATTCATGGAAGAAATAAGAGTCTTTAGTGATACTTATAAGCTAAACAACATTTATAAAACTATTGATATTATTAATGATACAGAACAAAATATTGATAAAAATTTATTTATGCCATTATTAATAACAACATTTTATATAGAAATTTTTCAAACTTTAAATAAAAATTAAATAAATATGAATAAATTTTATATTACTACCCCACTTTACTATGTTAATGATGAGCCTCATATTGGACACGCCTATACAACTATATTAGCTGATGTAATATCTAGGATTCAAAAGATACAGGGTATAGATGTTCATTTTCTCACTGGTACAGATGAACATGGTCAGAAAGTTCAAGAAGCTGCAAATAAAAATAATATTTCTCCACAAGAACATGTTGATAAATATGTAAAAAGATTTAAAAATGTTTGGGAAGAAATTAATATTGATTATACAGACTTTATAAGGACAACAGATAAAAGACATACAGATAGAGTAAAAGATATACTAAATATGCTATTTGATAAAGAAGAAATTTACCAAAATGAATATGAAGGTTTATATTCTGTTTCTGAAGAACGATTCATTACAGAAAAAGAGGCTGAAGAAGGAGATTTCAGAGAAATCAAAAAACTTAAAGAAACAAACTATTTCTTTAAAATGTCTAAATATCAAGACAAACTTATAAAACATATAAATGATAATCCCGATTTTATAAAGCCTGAGTCAAGAAAAAATGAAATTTTAGGTTTTCTTAAAAAACCATTAGAAGATTTATGTATTTCAAGACCAAAAGAGAGATTAGAATGGGGAATAGAATTACCATTTGATGGTAACTATGTAACGTATGTTTGGTTTGATGCATTAATAAATTATATTTCTGCTATTGGTTGGAATAGCGATAACGAACAATTTCATAGCTGTTGGCCTGCAAATTATCACCTTATGGCAAAGGACATACTAACAACTCATTGTGTATATTGGCCGACTATGCTGATGGCATGCAATATACAATTACCTAAAACAATTTTTGCACATGGTTGGTGGCTAATGGATGATATTAAAATGTCAAAATCGATTGGGAATGTTATCAAGCCTCTTGATTTAGCTTATGAATATGGCTCAGACTCTTTACGATATTATTTAATGGGTAATATGGTAATAGGGCAAGATGCATCTTTTACATTAGAATCATTTATAAGAAAATATAACTCAGATTTAGCAAATGACTATGGGAATTTAGCTAATAGAGTATTAACTATGATTAATAAAAACTTTAATGGAAAGATTCCAAAACATTATGATTACAATGATGCAGATATGGCATTAATTGTTAATTCAAAAGAGCTTCCAAATCAAATTATTAAATACTATAATGATTTTCAGATACATAAATCTTTAGATTTAATTATGCAATTAATTCGATCAGTAAATAAATATTTAGAAGTAAAGGCTCCATGGAAATTAATTAAATCAAATGAATCAAAAAGCCTCGAACAGGCTTCAACTACACTTTACATTTCTGCTGAAATACTAAAAATTGGAAGCGTTTTACTACATCCTATTATGCCAGAAAAAACAAAACTATTATTAAATGCTCTAGGTACTGATTCAACTAATGATTTTTCTTTTGGCAATCTTAAAGTTGGGACAGAAATATCTACTGCTAATAATCTTTTCCCAAGAATTGAGGAAAAAAAGTAGTATGGAATTAATTGATACTCATTGTCATATATATTATGATAAGTATTCAGATGATCTAGATGATGTTATTAGTAGAGCAAATAAAAAAAATATAAATCATATTGTTTGCGTTGGTGTTGACCTTGAAAGTTCAAGAAAATCATTGGCTCTATCTGAAAAATATGATTCAGTATTTGCGACAACGGGGTATCATCCACATGAAGCAAAACTTGCCCCTAAAGATTATTTAGATAAAATGAAAGATCTCCTAGAAAAACCAAAAGTAATTGCTGTAGGTGAAATTGGACTTGATTATTACTATGAAAATTCTGATAAAAAAATACAAAATAAAATATTTAGAGAACAGTTAGATCTTGCAAAAGATTTAAATATGCCTGCTATTATACATAATAGAGAATCTGATGATGATTTATATAAAAACATCAAAGAATCTAATATAAGCAAAGGTGTAATTCACTGCTATTCAAGTGATATTAATTATGCTAATAAACTATTTGACTTAGGCTTAATTGTATCTTTCACAGGGATTGTAACATTTTCAAAAACACTACAAAAAGTAGTTAAACAGATTCCATTAGATAAAATAATGGTTGAGACAGACTCTCCATATCTAACTCCAATACCATTTAGAGGTAAAAGGAATGAGCCACATATGGTTAGCCATGTTGCTGAAAAAATTGCAGAAATAAAAAATATATCAATTGAAGAAGTTGCTGAGGCTACAACAAAAACTGCTAAAAATCTTTTTAATCTTTGAATATCCCAATTAGAAAATCATGGGGACAAAATTTTATTATTGATGATAACACTATTAATAAAATAATAAAAATTATAAACCCTAAAAAAAATGAGCACATAATAGAAATCGGGCCAGGCAGAGGTGCCATCACTCTGCCATTATTAGAACAAGTAAAGCATATAACGGCAATAGAAATAGATCCCATGCTTGTTGAATTTCTCAAAAATAAAAATAAAAATAATCTTACTATTGAAAATCAAGATTTTATGGATTGGATTCCATCTTTTGAATGTGAAAGAAGAGTTTTTGGAAATCTGCCTTATTATATATCCAGTCCCATAATATTTAAACTAATTAAAGATGGACGATTTAATGAGATTATAATTATGTTACAAAAAGAAGTTGGTTTAAGAATGCTTGCAAATGAAAACAGTAAGGATTATAGCAGAATGAGTGTTATGGCGCAAACATTTTGTGATGTTAAATATGAAACAGATATATCAAAAAATATTTTTAATCCTAAGCCTAATGTTGACTCATGTATTATAAGCTTAAAACGAAAAAAAATTAATTTAGATTTCAGCAAATATTCTGATTTTATACGATATGCATTTCAACATAAAAGAAAAAAAATAAAAAATAATTTAAAAAATCATCTAGATGGTAGCGGAATAAAAGTATTAGGTGAAAGAAGAGCTGAAAATATTAGTGTAAATGAGTATATTGATATTTTTAATAAATATTTCTTTTGAAGTACTCTTTTCTTTCTTAAAATTAGACCTTAAATTATCGTACAAATAATATGGCAAAAAAAACGACTACAAAAGATAATAAAAAACCAAAAAAAACTACAACCAAAGTTGCAAAAAAAGCTACAAAAACTGTTTCTAAAAAGCAGATAGAAGTAGATAAAAAAAATAAAAAAACAACAACAAAGGTTGCAAAAAAAACAACGACAAAAGTTGCAAAAAAAGCAACAAAACCAGCATCTAAAAAAACTGCTAAAAAAGTAGAAGCTAAACCAACTAAAGATGCTCCTGCAAAAAAACCTGTAAGGAAAAGAAAGAAAAAAACAAAAGCAGAACAGGTTATTCAAAAAATTGGAAATGATGCTAATCGTTCACTTAGTAAATATTTACAAGAAATAAGTAGATTTCAACCTCTTGACCCAGAGAGAGAAATAGAATTAGCTGTAGCAGTAAAACAGGGTTCAAGAAGAGCATTAAAAGAATTAACAGAGGCAAATTTAAGATTCGTAGTAAGTGTTGCTAAGGACTACCAGGGACAAGGGTTACCACTTACTGATTTAATCAATGAAGGTAATCTAGGGCTAATTAAAGCTGCAGAACGTTTTGATGAAAGTAGAGGTTTTAAATTTATTTCTTATGCTGTTTGGTGGATTAGACAATCTGTACTTCAAGCATTAGCTGAACATTCTAGAATTGTAAGGTTACCACTTAATCGAGTAGGTACAATTAGTAAAATCAATAAAGCATCTGAAAGACTTGAACAAGAGTTTGAAAGAGCTCCTAGAGCAGATGAAATTGCTCATCAACTTGATATGAGAATCACAGAAATTAATGATGCTCAAAGAATAGCTAGGAGACACCATTCTTTAGATACTCCATTTAGTGATGATGAAAAAAATTCACTTCTAGATGTAATCTCTGATTCTAATGTAGATGAACCTGATAAAGAATTGCATATGAGTTCTCTAGAGAGAGAAGTTAGAGACTCCCTTGATACACTTAAAGAACGTGAAAAAGATGTTATCAAAATGTATTTTGGAATTGATAGAGAATATGCTCTAACACTAAATGAAATTGGTGAAGAATTTGGCTTAACAAGAGAAAGAGTTAGACAGATTAAAGAGAAGGCTATTAGAAGGCTAAGACACAGATCTAGAAGTAGAAAACTGAGAACTTATTTAGGTTAGATCTCATTTATTAATTTTTAGATGGCCTACTATCTTTACGTAATAGAGCTTGATAAGTCAGTTGCTAAATTGAAAAAATTCAGAGACCAAAGTCCTAAATTTATTTTTGGCAATCGCTGTTTCTATGTTGGACAATCAGCAAGAGCACCAATGTTACGATTCAAACAGCATAAAGAAGGCTATAAATCAAATAGATATGCCAAAAAATTTGGTATACGGCTTGTACCTGAATTTTATGAAAAGTATAATCCTATACCAACTAGAAAAGATGCTGAAGCATTGGAAGAATATTTAGCAAATAAACTAAGAAAAGAAGGATATGGAGTTTGGTTTAATTAAAAAATTATGAAACTAATCACTAGCATATCTGGTATTCGAGGCATCTATGGTAAAACACTTACCGATTCTATTGCATCTGATTACATACAATCATTTTCTAATATTCAATCAAATGGTAAAATTCTCTTAGCTCAAGATTCAAGACCTCATGGAAAAGAGCTCTATAAAGCTGCTTGTGAAGTCTTAACTTCTTTAGGCCGAGATGTTATTAGTTGTGGAATTATTCCTACTCCTACCGCACAATTTATTATTAAAGAACAAAAACTAGCTGGCGGAATTGTTATTACAGCAAGTCATAATCCTATTGAGTGGAATGGTCTTAAGTTTTTAGATGATGATGGATGCTTTTTAAATGCTGATAAAATGGATAAGGTATTATCTAAAGATTCTAAATCTGTAATAGATAACACGGGTAAAATCATTGAATCTGAGAATGCTTACCAAGACCATATTAAAAATGTTTTAAATCTAAGCTGTATTAATATTGATAAAATCAAAGCTAAAAACTTTAAGGTGGTTGTGGATACGGTTAATGGCGCGGCATATAAAGCATTGCCTGAACTTCTTGAAAAATTAAACTGTAATGTAATTAAAATATATTGTGATAACGATGGAACGTTCCCAAGAGGAACCGAGCCTATCCCCTCTCATCTTGATGATTTATCAAAAGCAGTTACTGAGCATAATGCCGATATTGGATTTGCAACAGATCCTGATGCTGATAGACTTGCAATTGTTGATAATCACGGTAATCCAATTGGCGAGGAATCCACACTTGTCTTAGCATTAGAGTCCTATCTAAAATATTATAAAGATTCTCAAAAGGTAGTAACAAATCTTTCTACCAGTATGGCGGTAGATGTGATTGCACATCAATATAAT
>MDTG01360429.1_pt1 | contig 13758 bp, 10 predicted proteins | sample 811421 | NCBI WGS metagenome assembly MDTG01 (sample SAMN05326645, study PRJNA326480) | marine metagenome | isolation source: seawater | place: Pacific Ocean: South East | collected 2011 | reverse complement strand
GGAAGTTCGAGGTCGGAGTCCGCCACCACCGGATTCTAGGCTTCGGGCGGCACCGACACCGTCGCGACGGGCTTCAGGCCGCCTCGGAGGCGGCGTCGGATGGACCGAGGTTCCGTGGGACCCCGGGATCCCGCATCACCGGGATCCGGATGTTGGTCGTGCAGGAGCGACAACGGACCAGCTTGCCCCGGGCATGCTCCGGGACCGCGAGGATCCGCTGGCAGCCGAGGTTCGGACACATGATTCGAATGACCTGGGCATCGTCCATCGTGGGGCCTCCGCTCGGACCGGAAGAGGCGCCCGAAACCCGGGCCGCCCCGAGGGCATCGACCCGCCGGACCGACCACTGAAGTCGGATCGGCGGGGAAGCGACCACACCCGGTCGGATGATTCGTAGAATGCGGCCTTCCCCCGGAGCCATCATGCCCACGAGTCCACCCACCACCCTCTCGTCCTCGAACCGACACACGGCGGTGGTCGGCCTCCAGTGGGGCGACGAAGGAAAGGGAAAGCTGGTCGACCTCCTCGCCGGCGAACACGATCACATCGTCCGATACAACGGTGGCGCGAACGCGGGCCACACCGTGGTCGTCGGCGACGAGCGATATGCGTTGCACCTGGTCCCGTCCGGAATCCTCTTCCCGGGCTGCACCTGCGTCATCGGCAACGGCGTCGTCATCGATCCCGCGAAGCTCCTCGAGGAGATGGACGGTCTGCGGCGCCGCGACGTGGAGGTCGGCGACAACCTGCGGGTCTCCTCCCGAGCCCACGTCGTGATGCCCTATCACCAGTCGATGGACGGCGCCCTCGAGGAGTTTCTCGCGGGCAGATCGGCCTCCGGTGCGATCGGAACGACGCGTCGCGGCATCGGTCCCGCCTACGCCGACAAGGTCCAGCGGTCGACGGCGATCCGGGTCGGCGACCTGCTCCGTCCCGAAGTGCTGCGACGGAAGCTCGAACTCGTCTGCCCGCTTCGCGAGGCCCAGCTCCGTTCGCTCGGCGTCCCGCTCGACGACGCCGCGATCGACGTCCCCGCCCTCCTCGATTCGACGCTCGAACTCGGCGAACAGCTCGCTCCCCACGTCTGCGACACCACCTGGCTCCTGCACGACGCCCTCGCCGCGGACGAACGGATCCTCTTCGAGGGGGCGAACGCCTGCCTGCTCGACGTGGACCACGGGACGTATCCCTTCGTCACCAGTTCGAACTGCTCGACGCTCGGGATACCGGCCGGCACCGGCGTCCCGCTCGGCAACATCGACCGCGTGCTGGGAATCATGAAGGCGTACTCCACGCGGGTCGGCGGCGGCCCGTTCCCCACCGAACTCGATGATCCGACCGGCGATCGGATCCGGGAACGCGGCCGGGAGTTCGGGACCACCACCGGACGCCCCCGTCGCTGCGGCTGGCTCGACCTCGTCGCGGTCCGGTACACCGCGATGGTCTGCGGGGTGACCGGCATCGCCTGCACCCTCTTCGACGTCCTCGGCGGGCTCGACGAAGTCCGGCTCTGCACGGGCTACCGCCTTCCGGACGGAACCGTCACCGACCGCTTTCCCGCCGATGCCTTCGACCTCGAGGACGTCAGCCCGGTCTACGAGACGCTCCCCGGCTGGGCGGATCCCGAGGATCGCCCCACGGACCGCGCCTCGCTTCCGGACGCCGCCCGCGCCTACCTCGACCGGGTCGAGGCCTTCATCGGCGTCCCGATCGAGATCGTCGGCATCGGGCCCGAACGCAGCGAAGTGCTCGTGGCCGCATCCGCATGACCGACGCGGCCCGCACCAGCGCCGAGGCGTTCAAGACGCTTCCCCGGCACGTCGCCATGATCATGGACGGCAACGGCCGATGGGCCAGCGGTCGCGGACTTCCGCGGTTCGCCGGGCACCGACAGGGCGCGAAGACCGTGGATCTCGTGACGACGGAGTGCGCCCGACTCGGAGTCGAGGCACTGACCCTCTATTCGTTCAGCAGCGAGAACTGGAATCGACCGGCGGAGGAGGTCGAGCTTCTCATGGCCCTCTGCCACGAACACCTCGTCGAACAACGCGACCGGATGGTCGGGAACGACATCCGTTTCCGACGACTGGGACGACGGGACGGCCTTCCCGCGGAGGTCCTGCGTGAGTCGGACGCATGCGAGGCCGCCACCCGGGATTGCCGTGGAATGACCCTCTGCCTCGCCCTGAACTACGGAAGTCGGGCGGAGATCGCCGACGCCGCCCGGGACCTCGCCCGCGCGGTGCGGGACGGAACGCTCGATCCGGAGGCGATCGACGAGACGGCCGTCGCCGATCACCTCGGCACCCGGGGCCTTCCCGATCCCGACCTCCTGATTCGAACCGCCGGCGAGATGCGGATCTCGAACTTCCTGCTGTGGCAGATCAGCTACGCGGAACTCGTCGTCACCGACGTCCTGTGGCCCGACTTCGACCTCGACTCGCTCCATGCGGCGTTCCGGACCTTCGGAAGCCGCACCCGCCGATTCGGCCATGTCGAACCGCCCGCGCCGGTCGACGGCGAATCCTGAGGCCCCGAGCGGTCTCCGCTGACGGGCAAATCGCACGGCCGCCCGGATTTTCCGGATCCGCCCGTCATGGAACGCGGATCGTGAAATGGCCGCGGAGGTTTGTTCGGGGCCCGAATGCCGCGTACACTTGACGGGAACGGGCATTTTCCGCCACGCTCGGTGGGCCCCGCCCCTTCTCCTCATCGTCCACGGCCGGACGATGCCCCGGGTGATCCGGGCTCTCGATCACGACCTCAGGGATCTCCACGGACGATGCCCCAGTTCTGTGCCTTCAAGACCCGCTGCCCGGAGTCGAGCCGCCCTCGCCCCGGCCTCATGTCGATCGTCACCACGGTCATCGGCCTCGTCCTGGCACTCGGCGTCCAGGCCGCCGACGCCCAGCAGTGCCCCGAGCCGCCGCCCATTCCCGTCAACTGGGTGCTCTGCGGCGAATGCCGCGGCGACCTCAACGGCGACGGCCTCCTCAACGAACTCGACCTCATGCTCTTCGAGGTCTACCGGGAACAGATCCCGCAGAACCCCTGCGCAGACTTCAACGACAACGGCGTGGTCGACACCTTCGACCAGCAGATCCTGATCTGCGTCGTCGACGAGTCGAACGGCGCGTGCGTGGCCGACTGTGGAGACCCCCTCAATCAGAGCTGCTTCGTGGCGGCGAATCCGGGGGATCCGGTGCCCGGAGGCTGCGCCGACGCCACCTGCTGCGCGACGGTCTGCGAAGTCGACCCCCAGTGCTGCACCGACCTCTGGGACATCACCTGCGTCGCGATCGCGACGGAGATCTGCCAGCCGGACAGCCCCGACACCCGCGTCGACGTCGGTGACGCCCTTCGGATCCACGAATACGCCCGCCCCTTCGGATCGGGAAGCGGACTTCCCAACGACTGCCTCGCCGCGCACCCGACCCCCGGCTGTGCCGACGGTCGCTGCCTCGAACTCGTCTGCGTCGCGGATCCGGCCTGTTGCGAGACCGCGTGGGACGACGCCTGCGTCGCACTCGCGAAGATCCACTGCCAGTCCCCCTGCACCAGCCCACGCATCCAGGAGGAGGTCTGCAACCTCCGCCCCGAGTGCTGCGAGAGCGGTCTCTGGGACGAAGCCTGCACCCAGTTCGCCACGTTCTGGCTCCTGCAGGGGAATGCGGCGGCCTTCGACGTGAAGCCGCGGGCCTTCCTGCTCAGCCCGGTTCCGGAACCCAGCCCCAAGGATCCGCTTCCCTTCCAGACCGCCGTCGATCGGTTCCGCGGACTGCTGTGCCAGATCGATCCCACGTACTGCACCCCCGGTGGTGATCTCGCCTTCTTCCAGGACATCCAGATCGCGCTCGCGACCATCGCGGTGAACTATCCCGACTGCGTGGACCAGTTCCTCGGCAACGAGTGGGACGCGGGATGCGCCCAGGTGGCCGCCCGACTCACGCGACGACCCCAGCCCGGCGACGTCGGCCTCGGTCCCTGCCTGCGGGCCCACGGCGGGCTCGGCTGCGCGGACGCCTACTGCTCCGAACTGGTCTGCAACCTCGATCCGACCTGCTGCTCGATCGAATGGGACACCGACTGCGTGCGCCTCGCCGGGCGCCAGTGCGAGCTCGTGCCCAGCCGGGATCTCGCCTTCGGCGACGTCGGCACCATCGGCTCGGTGTCGACCGGAATCGCCCCGCTCGAGTGCGGCGCGGAGGGCGTCGGGAGCTGCTGCTACAAGAACAGCACCCCGTACTGCCGAGACGCGGAATGCTGCCAGCTCGTCTGCGGATACGACGCCTACTGCTGCGACGTCCGCTGGGACGAGCTCTGCGCGACCCTCGCGACCGCGGGATGCGAGACGCTGTCGGAGCAGTGCGGCTGCGGGCCGAAGACCATCGTGTTCGGCCCCATCGGGCGATCCTGCTTCGAACCTCGCGATCCGGTGCTCGCCCAGTACCCCGCAGGCTGCGAGGACGCGGGCTGCTGCAACACGGTCTGCGCGGTCGACCCCTTCTGCTGCGAGGTCCTCTGGGACCAGGTCTGCGCCGACGGGGCCGAAACCCTCTGCGCCCAGGCCTTCCCGCTCTGCGGACAGATCCTCGCCGGCAGCTGCTTCGTGCCCCGTGACAACCCGTACTGCGACGACGAGTCCTGCTGCGAAAGCGTCTGTCTCGTCGACCCCCTCTGCTGCAACGACGCATGGGACGAGGACTGCGTCGGGCTCGCCCGCGAGGTCTGCACCGAGTGCGGCGACTCCTATTCCGGATCGTGTTTCGCCCCGCACCCCGGCCCCGCCTGTTCGGACGAAGCCTGCTGCGAGGCGGTCTGCGACGTCGATCCCTTCTGCTGCCTCGAGAACTGGGACGGCTCCTGCGTCGCGGCGACCGCCTTCTTCCCGGCCGAGTGCGACCGGACCCTCTCCTGCGGCGATCCGTCATCCCGGAACTGCTTCGTCTCCAGCCCCGATCCCGGCTGCAGCGACAGCGTCTGCTGCAAGAACGTGTGCGAGGACTACGACCCGTGGTGCTGCGAGGTCCGCTGGGACTCGATGTGCGCCGCCCAGGCGTTCACCGTCTGCGACATCCCGTTCATCGTGAACGCCCGCGAACCGTGCGACCAGTTCCACCTCACCCCGGCGTGCAACGATCCGGAATGCTCGGCGGCGGTCTGCTCGATCCCCGGACTCGAGTTCTGCTGCACGCAGCGATGGGACACCGCCTGCGTCGACGCGGCGGCCACGGTCTGCGTCGGTCTCTACGAATGCCCGGGCGTGGGCGACTGCCAGAAGTCCAAGGCCACGCCGATGTGCGACGACGCCGCCTGCTGCAACGCGGTGTGCACCATCGACCCGACCTGCTGCACCGTCCAGTGGGACAACAGCTGCGCCGTCCTCGGCATCAGCCTCTGCATCGTGCCCAGCACCACGCCGAGCGGCGACGACTGGGAGTGCCCCTGCGAGGGCAGCTGCTTCGAGGCCAGGCCCGAGGACGATCCCAAGCCGGGCTGCGACGACGCGAGCTGCTGCGCGGCGATCTGCAACGTCGACGAACTCTGCTGCACCGTGAACTGGGACGCCGAATGCGTCCTCCTCGCCGATTTCTACTGCGGAAGCGGACTCCAGTGCGGTTCCTTCAGCACGGGGTCGTGCCTCGAATCCTCCGAAACCCCCTTCTGCGACGACTCCGTCTGCTGCCAGGCGGTCTGCGCCATCGACCCGAGCTGCTGCATCAACACCTGGGACTCGTTCTGCGTCGCGACCGCCTTCGATCGCTGCCGCCGAGGCTGCGGCGTCGCCACCGCCGGCTCGTGCTTCTTCCCGCACCTCTCCCCGGGCTGCAGCGACGGCGACTGCTGCGTCGAAGTCTGTGACGACGATCCGCTGTGCTGCACGCTGGTCTGGGACAGCACCTGCGCGGAAGCCGCCCTGATCGCCTGCGAACCGCCGGAATGCGGCGACTTCCCCGCCGGAGACTGCTGTCTCCCGAACGGAACCCCGAGCTGCAACGACAAGCGCTGCTGCGACGACGTCTGCAGCGACGATCCGTTCTGCTGCGACACCACCTGGGATGACGGCTGCGTCCAGCTCGCCCGCCAGAGCACCCGCTGCGACTGCGGTGCGAACTGGGACTGCGGTGATCCCTGCGCCGGCGGCTGCTGCGTGCCGAACGGCACCCCGAAGTGCGACGACGAGGATTGCTGCGAGGCCGTGTGCCTCGAGGACTCCTTCTGCTGCGACGTCACCTGGGATCTCGTCTGTGCCAACATGGCTCGAGCCAACGAGTCGTGCACCGGTCCCGAGGACGCCTGCCCCGCGCCGGTGTGCGGCGACGCCGATGCCGGCGACTGCTGCTTCCCCAACGGGACCCGGGCCTGCAGCAATGCGGATTGCTGCGAGGACGTCTGCGACGTCGACGCCGCATGCTGCGACGTGGCCTGGGACTCGATCTGCGCCCAGCTGGCCGCGGAGATCTGCGAGGACCTGTGCGACTCGGACCTCGCCTGCGGTTCGGACGAAACGCTTCCCTGCAACGTCCCGCACGACGGCCCGTACTGCAGCGACGAGGCGTGCTGCGAACAGGTCTGTCTCTTCGAACCCTTCTGCTGCCTCGGTGACTGGGACGAATTCTGCGTCCTCCTCGCCGACACCTACTGCAATCTCCCCTGAGCCGGGCGGGGGCCGCGTGCGGCCGCGATTCCGAGGCCACGCCCGTGTCGCCACCGGACTTTCCCAGGTCCTCGGATCCCCAGGTCCTCGGATTCCCGGGTTCTCAGGCCTCGGCGCGACGAACGACGAGCACCGTGAGATCGTCGTCGAAGTGATCCCGCTCGCACCAGTCGACCAGGTCCGCCAGGATCGCGGCCGGATCCGCCCCGTGGGCGCGGATCGACGCCTCGACCCGTTCCAGCCCGTAGCGATCGCCGTCGCGACTCGATGACGGTTCCTCGACCAGCCCGTCGCTGAAGAGGATCAATGCCTCCCCCGGGGCGAGGACCGCTTTCGAGGCGGTCGCGGGAAACTCCTCGATCCCCACCGGCGGACGACGTTCGCCACCGAGCGAGGAGATCGATCCGTCCGCGTGACGAACGAGGGCGAGACCGTGTCCGGCGTCGACGTACTCGAGGCCCCCGCCGGCCCCGAGGTGGCCGCACCACAGGGTGATGAAGCATCCTTCCGGGATGGTGCGGACCGCCCACGCATCGAGCCGTTCGACGATCGCGTCCGGGGCGAGTCCCGATTCCGCGAGCGTGTCGGCGCAGGCCTGGGCCCCGGCCATCACCATGCCCGCCCTCGCCCCCTTGCCGCTCACGTCGCCGAGCACGAGGTGCAGACCGTCGCCGTTGCGACGAAGGTCGACGAGGTCCCCCGCGATGGTTCGGCCGGGGATCGCGACGATCTGCCAGGAGAGATCACCCATCGATCCCGATTCGCTCGGCAGCAGGACCTCCTGGACCGCGCGGGCCGCGTTCATCTCCGCCACCATCTGCGCCCGCTCGGATTCCGCGAGGCGTCCCTGCTGCATGCGGATCGAGACGGCGCAGAGCTCGGCGATCGCGTCGAACCACGCGACCAGTTCGTCGTCCGCGATGCCCATCCGGCAGTCCGCGTACACCGCGAGCCGCACCGAGGCGTCGGTCGAATCCTGATCGACGCACCGGCACAACGCCTCGCGCACGCCCGCGATCGCGAAGCTCTGCGCCTGATCGACGTCGGGATGCTCCTCCAGCCGGACCGTCCGCCCGGACTCGATCGACGCCCGGAGCAGGGTCGCGGAGAACGGACGGGGTTTGATCTCCTCGGAACGCTCGGACGATCGGATCGCCACCGCCCGGGTGACGTCGTCCTCGATCCGCAGGATCATCGCGCGATCGAGCTCGCATCCGTCGAGCAGGCACTCGAGGAGCGCCCCGAAGACCTCCTCCTCGCCGGTCCGGGTCGACGCCCGCCGCACCGCGGTGACCAGGCCGTCGAACCGGTCTCGGAGTTGTGGATCGGAAACCGCTTCCGCGATGGATCCGCCGACGTCGCCGTCGTCGAGGACGACACCGGCGGTCGCCTCCCGACCGAGCACGAGGAGGCTCCACGGATTGATCTCGACGAGATCGCCCTCCACCACCGCGGCGATCTCCCCCGGAGCCAGCCGCCGTCCGTTGACCCAGGTCCCCCGGGTCGAGTGGAGATCCTCGATCAGCCAGCCGCCGTCGTCCCCGGGCCGAAGCGAGGCGTGCCGCCTGGAAACGCCCGGATCGAGCAGCAGGACGTCCACGTCACGACTCCGTCCGAAGATCGCCGGCCCCCGGAATTCCCGGATCTCCTCCGAGAGTCCGGTGGCCTCCGCGTTTCGAATTCGCATTCTCAGGGGGTTGGACACGTCCTCAGCGTACCGAGGTGCCGATCAGCATGGGTCGAGTGGAACACCGGTCTCGACCGACCAGACACCGAGATTCGCCAGCGGCCACGCCTGCAGGGGATGGGCCGCGGGATCCGCGACGAGGACCGCCAGGATCTCCGGTCGCACCAACGGGCGAATCGCCTCCGCGACCCCGGGTTCGGCGAGCATGGAAGCCGCCCAGGGTGCGAATGGCGTGGGAAAACTGGCCTTCGGTCGCCCGACGATCTCCGGCGGCAGGCGGTCCGCGAATCCCCGCCGCAGGACGGTCTTCGTGCGGAAGCCATCCTCCGCCGTGGCACCGAAGAGATCCGAGGTGTCCACACGAGCGACGGCCTCGGCGAACCGACGGTCGGCGAACGGCGGCCGCGCCTCGACCGATGCCAGCATGCATGCGGCGTTGAGCCGCCCGAGCAGTCCCGGAAGGTTCACCGTCTGGAGCCAGTGGAGATACGAGCGTGGCTCGGCGGCGCCGCCGCCAGCGTCGATCGCCGAACCGATTTCACCGATCAGGGTCGCGTCATGGCCGATCGCATCGATCCACCGGTCGACCAGGACCGAGGCCTTCGCGGCCGGCGCGATCCATGACGCCGACTCGAGCAGGGCGGCGGCGGCGGCCTCCGGCCCCGGGTCCGCCGCCGCGATGCTCGACACGAGGCGGAGGATCGGTTCGTACCCTCCGAGGATCTCGTCCGCGCCCTCCCCGCCGATCGCGACCTTGATGCCCGCGGACCGGACCGCTTCGGCGAGGGCGTTGATCGCGATCTCGTTCGGCGTGCCCAGCGGCACCCCCATCGAACGGACCATTCGGCGCCAGCGCGTGATCGGCGTCTCGGTCGCCTCGGCGACCGCGACTTCGACGTGATCGGTCTCGAGTCGATTCGCCATGATCGCGGCGGCCGCGCGATCGGGATCGTCGGTGCCGTCCCCCCCGAGGGCCGTGAAGGTGCGCATCGGACCGATTCGCGTCCTCACCAGGCTGGAAAGCACGGCGCTGTCGATGCCTCCCGACAGCAGGCTGCAGATCTCGACGTCGCTCTGCAGGTGCGCCTCGAGCGTCTCGATCACCGCCGCCCGGACCACCTCATCCGCGGCCGGACCGGTGAGCCCGCCCTCCGCGGCGGGCGGACGCCACCAGCATCGATCCTCGATCCGCGGCCGTGATCCTCGGCAATCGATCGCGACCAGCCCGCCGGGGCGGACGGTTCGCACGCCGTCGACCATGGTGCGGTCGCCGCCGCTGATCCGGATCGTCGAGAGGTAGCCGGAGACGGTGATCGGATCCACCCGTCGGACGAATCCCGGATGCTCGAGGATCGGCGTCATCTCGCTCGCGAAGACGATCTCGTCCCCGTGGGCGGGAACCGAGGCCCACAACAGCGGAATCACCCCGAAGGGGTCGCGGGCGAGCCGGAGCGTGCGTTCACCGGGCCGGTACCAGGCGATCGCGAACATCCCACGGAATCGTTCGAGCGCGTCCTCGCCCCAGTGATGCACCGCCGCCGCCGCGGTCTCCGCGTCGCATTCGGTCGAGAACGCGACGCCCTCCCGTTCGAGCGTGACGCGCAGATCACGGTGATTCAGGAGTTCACCGTTGAAGACGACCACCGTGACATGGTCACCGGCGCCCCGCACGAACGGCTCCCGGCCGTGCCGGGGATCCATGATGGCGAGCCGGCGATGTCCGACCCACGCGGCGCCGTCGGCCCAGTCTCCGCCGCCATCGGGGCCGCGGTGGTGGAGTCGATCGCGCATCCGCGCTCGCCCGGCCTCCCCGGCCGACGGGGATCGATCTCCACACGCGATGATGCCGGTGATGCCGCACATGTCGTCGACTCCGACTCGGACGGGACGGAAGGGCTCACGTGGTCCGAACCGGCGCCGAGGCTCCGTGATCTTCGGCAAGCCCGCCCGTCCGGCTGGAGAACCGGGCGGTCACTTCACCCCTTTCGGCCCACCGTCGGTCAGGTACTTCTCCCGGATCGCCGTCTCGAGATCGACCTCGCAGATGTTCGCCAGCGTGGTCAGCCAGGCGAGCACGTCGGCGAACTCCTCGCGAAGATTCGCCTCGTCCCCATCCCCTCGTTCCCGGCGTCCGAACGCCTCGGCGAGCTCCCCGACCTCCTCGCTGAACCAGAGGAACGTCCCGGGAACCCCCCGGGCGGCATCGGTGGCGTGGTAACGGTCACGGATCAGCTGCTGGAACTCGGCAAGTCGCATCGGACGCTCCTCGGGGGCGGGGGTGAATGTGGATCGGACGGCGGTGCGGTCGCACCGCTGTTGGATGCCCTTAGTCTCCCATGGAAATCCGTGCGGGGTCGGCCTGCCGGGCCGTCCTCGATTCGCCGTCGTCCCGCCGACCACCGTGCCTGAATCGCTCGAACCATCCTCCCCGGCCGCACCCGCCCCTTCCGACGGACCTCCGTCCCCGGGGGAGCTCGAGGCCATCGGCCCGCGCGAAGCCGTCCGAGGGCGCGTTCGGGATCATCCCCGGCAGAGCGTCCATCCCCTCGGCCGCCGAATCAGGGCGGCCCGCGTTGCCCGACTGGAAACGATCGTGACCGACCTGAAACCCCCGACGCCCCCACGGACGCCCGAGGCCACGTCCGAATCGACCCCGAGCCACCGACAACTCGAACTCGATCTCGAGACCGCGAGCGACTCGACGATTGCTTCGACCTCCGAGACGACGCCCGAGGACCGACCGACGATCCACGAAGGCGCGACCGGGGAATCCGAATCGACTTCGATCGCCACGAATCCGGCCGCCGCACGGCGATGGGCGATGACCTGGAAGCCGGACGCCGACGCGACGAACCGGAACTCCCAGCATCCCGCCGCCCGCGTCGCGAGGGAGAACGTCGACGCCGCGATCAACCAGCCCGCGATCCCCGCGGTCGGATCTCCGGACCCGGAGCGAGCGCCCGCCGATCGGACGGAAACCCTCGTCACCGACGACGAGTCTCGCGCTGAATCCGGCGAAACCACGGCCGCGAGGGCGGAGACGACCACGCCCGAACCCGGGTTCGCATCCACCCCGGCCGCCGACGCGACCCTCGGGTCGGAAACGCCGTCCGCCAAGGTCGTCGCGGCCGAACCCGAGCCGATCGCGGACGAGACATCGACGCCCGTCATCGAGCCCACCCCGGCGACGATGGAACCGGCCGAGTCCGACGAGCCCGACGAATCCGATGTCGCACCCGAAATCGCCGCGGTCCCCCTCGTCACCACGCCGGCGCAACCCACGATCGATCACGCGCCCGCCGACCAGTCGATGCCCGCACCTGCCGGGTCCGGGGCCATCCGAGTCACGGCCGCCGGCTGGATCGTCGCGGTGCTGATCGGCCTCGGCTGGCTGATCGCCTCGAATCGGCCGACGAACCCGCCGACGCCCGCGACCGCCGTCCTCCCCGCCGTCACGCCCGGCCCGGCGCCCGGCGACGAGCAGGTGGACGCCGAAGCGATCACGGCCCTCGAGGCCGCACTCGCCGATCTCGAAGCCACCTCGGCCACGGCGGCCGAACGGATCTCGACCCTCGAGACCGAACTCGAAGGCGTCCGATCGGATGCCGCCTACCTGAACCGGGAGCGATCGCTCCTGCAGGCCGAGCTCGAAGGCCTGATGGAGATCATCGAGCCACCCGCCGCCACGACGAACACGCCGGCCCCCGACGGCTGACCAGCCGCTTCAGGCCGGTCGACGATCGCATTCGATCGGATTACACTGTTCGATCGCGACCAGCCGTTTCGTCGCCCTGGTCCATGTAGCTCAATTGGATAGAGCACTGCCCTCCGAAGGCAGGGGTTGGAGGTTCGAGTCCTCCCATGGACGTTCGCTCGATGATCCTGCGGACCCGCAAACAACAAGGTTCACGGGTCACCGGCTCCGGCGGCATCGAGGCTTCCTCGGATGTTGAGCCTCCCGAGTCTGGGGCTCCCTGGAATCTGGGACGGTGAACACCGGTTCGAATCCGGGGGGGCTTCACGTCGGGTTCGATTGAAGCGAGGTGATCTTCGATGCGCAAGCATGCTCGACCCCCACTGGCCGGAGAATTCATCTGCGCGCTGCCGTGGTCGCTCGGCCTCTTTCTGACCGTCCACGGGATCGTCGGCCTGGTGTTCGTACCCTTGCTGACCGGGCCACCGCTCACGCTGGCGCCCGGCCAGACCGTGGCAATGCTGCCTTCGTGGGCGCAAGCAGAACTCCAGGCTGCGCCGTGGTTTCCCCGCACCCTCGCTTTCGGCGTTCTTTTTCTGCTTGCCGCCGGGATCCATGCCTACGCCCGGGGACGCAAGCCCCTGTCGGTGGCTACAGACCTGTGCAACGGCATGATCGTGGCGGCCATCTTCGGCGTCATCGTGGCCGGGGCCGAACTCGTGTGCTTGGGCCAGGCCTGGAACCACGGATCTCGCTCGGCGCTTCCCCCGTCGCTCCTTCAATGGCTGAAGATGGCCCCGCCATTTCCCTCGATGTCGATGATCCACACGCCGGGTTTCTTTCTTCTCCTGCTCGGGGTCGTCGCCGTCGTGATCAGGGACTTCCTCGTTCCGCCCCTGAGAAGGAGACTCGAATCGGCGACCGAGGCGTGCGACCGATGCGGATACCTGCGCATCCCGCCTTCGAGTCGATGTCCGGAGTGTGGTGCGGATCCGGTCGACCCTGCCTGAGTCACCGCTTCTCATTCAGAAAGCCCGCCTCGACCTCGTATCGGGGCGGGCTTTCCTTCGCGCTCCGAGATTCTGTTGACGCTGTTGAGTCAACAAAGCACGACCCCCGCGAGCGCCGGATCGGCGGCCGCGCAGCGCTCTTCACAACGCTCGCCAAAGCCGGTGCAGATCTGAACGCGAGAGACAACTTCGGATACACGCCTCTCCATCACATTGGCCACTACAACTCAAGCGACACGCTCGAGTGCCTCATGCGTCTCGGCGCAGACGTGAATGCGAAGGCCACGAACGGAGAAACGCCGCTCCATCATCATCTCGACCGCTGGAATTGCTCCATCGACGCTCCGTGCCCGAAGACGGTCGGAGCCCTCATCAATTCAGGCGCTGAGGTGAACGCAAGGGACATACTTGGAAGAACGCCGTTGGATATCAACGATGTTGACCGCCAAACGGCTCCGAAAGATGTTGCCGAAAACACTACTGAGATCCTCCGCGCCGCCGGCGGCAAGCGCGGCAAGGACCTCCCCTGACCGGTACCGCCTGTTCAGCTCCCGCTCGCCGGCCCACCCGACCTCGAGCACAGCCACTCCAGGTCCGACGGCGACGCCGGCGAGCCGCCGCGGCGCCAGCCGGGCTGCTTGCCGGCGTTTTTGAAGCCGCGTGATCCCGCTGGCTGAGCCATGAACACGAGATCGAAATCGTCGTTTTT
>MDTG01164721.1_pt1 | contig 13758 bp, 14 predicted proteins | sample 811421 | NCBI WGS metagenome assembly MDTG01 (sample SAMN05326645, study PRJNA326480) | marine metagenome | isolation source: seawater | place: Pacific Ocean: South East | collected 2011 | reverse complement strand
CACAGACCACCAGAGCTCAGTGGTGACACTGACAGTCATTTGGAAGTTATACGTCACGGTGTACTAGAGATTGAACGGCAAATTGGTACACAAGATGTAATAGTTGTACTGTTGGGCAATGTAGTGGGCATCGACGGTGCCAGCCTCACACAAGCTATCAGTGAACTAGAGGACTATGACAGTGTTGTTAGTGTGAGTAGATTCAACATGTTCAATCCATTTCGTGCCATGCAAATACGTAACGATCAATTGGAAACATTCATTCCGCAACAACAGATCGTCAGCAACACACAAGCCAACGACAAAAACAGTGCTGGTGACATATATTATTGCAATGGTAATTTTTGGATAAGTAAACGTAATATTATTTTTGAAGATGATAATAATTTACCTTTTCAATGGTTGGGTAAAAGAATAAAACCATATGTACAAGATGTATTCTTAGAATTAGATGCTCCTTGGCAACAGAGTTATTTGCAGGAGAGTGCTAAAAACAACAAGCGGAGATTAGATGAGTAGAGTCAAATGTTGCGATGATCCTGATTGCCCACAGTGTGGTTGGACAGAATATCTACAAACGCATCAGCTGAATCATGTAACTATAAATCCAGATAGAATTTCAAGCATAAACTTGTTGCCATATTTTCAAAATCCTGACGGTGAAAGATATGACTCATATGCCAAATGGGGATATACTAGACCAGTCAGAGAATTTTATCGCAGTGCTAAAAAGATACACGAAACACTGCAACTGTGCGATACCAGTATAATTGAACTGCAATCAGATCCTTTGTTCAAAGCCAAAGAGTGGGGTCAACTGTGCAGTATTATCAAAGACATATACATCACGGGAAATAAAAATATTCCCACACTTAGATGGAACAGTTCAGGAATAATTGTACACCCTGGAAATCACTTGGCTTTTGCCATGTTGTTTTTGGGCAAACCCATGCGTTGTTTTTTTACCTGTCACAATGATTACGCTCACAACGTAAAAAAGATCAGCACTGTACACGAAACAATATGGAATCCCACACAGATACAAAGCATACTAAAAACCAAAGACATTGAGTTTTGGATTGAACACATGGATGGGCAGATGGTTCCACATCTCTATCCACGCATCAGTAAAGAAACAAGTTGGAAAAGCTATCAAAACGGTGACTGCGAATGGCCTTGGCAAGAGGTTGAAAAGTATAACACGGATCCTGTGCTAGAGTTTGATTTAGAAAGTGCAGTGCCCAAGCGTGAATTCAAAAATGAAAAGATTCTAAAAAACAATCAATTTGCATTTTTACTCACAGGCGCACAAGAAGATGCGAACTTTGCACTGTGTAAAACTAGTATCAGTCGTTGGACTAGGCGTATTTTATTTCGTTATGATAAGCACGATTCTTAGCACATGTTCTAATGCAACGGCTCACATGTTTGTTGTGCCTTGGATCAAAACTGTCTGCTAGTGCAGTGCGATAGTATTCTGTGTTGAGAATATCCTGTACGCTGTGTTCACGCAAATTGTTCCAGTCCGTGCCAAAACTAGCATACTTGTCCATGATCTTGTCTTTGTTTTTGAAAGCACTGTCCCACAAAAAACAACAGGGCGACAGTGTGCTATTTGCCGCTACAAATATTTCTTTATCGTGATAGTATTTGCAACTTATACTACTAACAATTTCTTCAATTTGTTCTTGACTTTTGTTTTCACTTTGTATAAATTTATCTAATTGTTTTACAACTTCTACTTTGCTGTGTTCTTTTGCGCCAGTGGTGGTGATTACTTTTTGTTCTGTAACAACTTTTTTCTTTACATGGTCTTTCTTTTTTATTTGTGCAACCCAATCATGGTAGGTGTTGCGCATGCCTGTTCTCAGTGCAAATCTAAAGTCTAGTTCTTCAGCACGTTTCTTTGCTGTTTCTACTTCGTGACTGTTGTGGTCAAACTCAATGTAGATCCAACTGGCTTCTGCACGTGAACCTGTACTGTGTCCACCATCACTGTAGGCTTGCATGTTTCTATCAATAACATCATACACTGTGTTCACACGATATATGTGATTTGTTTCCTTGTGTCCGTCCACACAAAAATGCACTTTGAGTTGATCCTTGTCATGTTCGCCACTCATGCGTCCTAGTTCATACCACCAGTCTGCACTGTTGCGTCCGCCATTGGTGCTGTAGTGAACACGCCCGCCATGTTGCAACAACCATTTGGTTATTGCCATGCAGTCTGGATTTACAATAGGATCACCCAACACTCCACACAGTTTGAATATTTTATTTTCTATGTGTGCATGGTCTGGGAACCAAGTCTTGATTTGATCAATTGTAAGATTTTGTGGCTTGAGAATATCCAAGTTTTGTGTTCTTGCACATCCTGGACAACGTGCATTGCAATCACTGGATATCTCCAGTTCAACTCTCTCAATGTTCATTATGTGCATACATTATTTATTATAAATATGTGCATGAGCGAGAATTCTGAGGACGTCTTCATCAGCAGAAAACATAGGTGGCACAAGCAGATAACTGACAAGTTTGGCTTGCCACATTTCTGTGCCAGCCCGTGGAACAGCCTACACGAAGGTCCACAAGGATTGGTCAGTACCTGTTGTAAAACCAGAGAGCCAATTGGGTGGAGCGGCAAGCAAACATTCGAGGAAATGTACAACAGCGATCATGCCAAAGATGTTCGTGCTACGTTCTTGCGTGGACAACGTCCTACACAGTGTAGAAGTTGTTGGCTACAAGAAAAAAATGGTCAGCCCAGTCTAAATAGAATACATGGCAGTGCCATGAGTAGCATGCCTGTGTTGGAAGAACTGGTTGCCAACACAGACGCTGACGGAACACTCAACATACACAAACCAGAATGGCTGGATTTGCTGTGGACCAGCAAGTGTAACTTTGCTTGTTTGGGCTGTAGTCCTGAACTCAGCAGTACAATCAACAACAAATACAGACGTGAGTTTGCCATACTCAACGATGAAGATCCTGACCAGTATCACAGCAACATGACCAATTGGGATAACGGCACACAACACAAGTTGGACTATGTGTTGCGTCATGCAGACACTATTCGCAGTATACACCTCAACGGAGGTGAACCTTGGATGGCAGAAGAAACATACGAGCTGTTGGAAGAACTGCTCAAACGTGGACTGCACAAAACCATACAAGTGTGGAGTCACACCAATGGCAGTATTACAAAAAGCTACAAGGGTGTTGACATTGTAGAAAAATATCTAGTGCATTGGGGAGACAATGCAAAAGTTACCATGAGCAATGACGGACATGGTGAAGTAGGTGCATACACACGCTATGGCTACAGAGATAAAAAATGGTTGGAAACCTATGCCAAAGTCAGAGAAAGCGGAGTTGTTCTCACAATACAAACCTGTTGGAACATGTTCAATGCTCCCAACATTGACGAGTTGGGTGCGTGGTATGTTGACAACTGCAAAGGTCCTGACTTTGATCCTCCCTATCATGTGCCTGATGGAAGTCTTACTATATGGACCAATTGGACAACTCAGCCCAGCATGTTGTTTTATGTTCCTGAACTCAGAGAAGCCAGCATACAAGCACTGGAACGCATGAACACAGACAAGTCACGCATGCCCTACAGTTGGAGAGAAAATATTGATAGATGGTTGGTTTGGCAACGCACAGACAAGCCAGAGTACACCACGGACTATCGCAATCTACTGGCATGGAAGCGTGGGATTGATGCCATGGACAAGGCTAGAAAAACTGACTTTTGTACAAGTGTTCCCTTGCTCAAACCTTTGTATGAACGTGCTACTGAAATTGAGCACCAAACGGATCAAACTCTGATCCACACTTCATAGCACAAACACCCAGCTTGCCTGATTCAATACTACTAGCACCCCAACTGCCTTGTATGCTTTCAAGTATACCACTGTCAAACACTTGTTGCAATCCATGCTCCAGTGCGCTGATGCCTGTTTTGTTGCCTGCACGATCAATGTGATCCCATATTTGTTCTACTCTATAATCTTTGTGCCACCACTTGTACATGCGTCCAGCTGTCCAACAGCAGGGCATTAGCAATCCTTCTGCTGTTATAAAAATACTGCGTTCTTCTGCTACTTTGCATTTTATACTACAACTGTCGTAGTACTCTCTCATACTTCCGTATGTTTTTTCCAATTCTTTTTGTTTGAGCAGTGCTAGGTTTTGATTTTCAATTTTGGTTGGTTTAGCAATAGCTTGTGTTTGTTCGCCCTTGCGATTACGTGCTTGGTGTACTTCTTTGCTTTCGCTTTTTGCTGTAAAGAATCTAGCACTTTTCTTAACTTGAAAACGTTCTACACCCCATGCATCTGCAAATTCTCTGGCTTGTTCTACCTGGTGTTCATTGTGACCAAACACAATGTAATCCCACCTGGCCCTTCCACCGGCATCAATGAAGGCTCGCATGTTGCGTTCCACTTTGTCCCACTGTACGTTTTGGCGATAAAGGTGATTAGTATCACGAAGACCATCCACACTAAAAATAACAGTGCCCATTCTACCAAAGACTTGGGCCAAATCTCTCCACCATTGTTCATCTTTTGCACCTGCGTTTGTGTTCATGCTCAGCCACATGCGACTGTTGTATTTTCTAAAATATCTAAATACTTCTAAACTGTCACGGGCTACTATAGGATCTCCCAGGTTGCCACACATGTACATGGTGTCCAGCTGTGCTACAAACATGGGTGTAAAGATACGTTGACAGTCCTCTAGACTGAGCTCGCTGTTGTCAATCCATTTGTTATCCACGCCGCCATTTTCGTTACGGTCACACATAGGGCATGCCGCTTGACACTTTTGCGTGATTTCCAAATGTACTACACGGATATCTTCGTATCTATACATGGTCTAATAAACCTATCCACTAATATTCTATTCCCTTGTGTATTTAAGTGAAGTCCGTCATCTACAACGTAATCTTCCATGTCCACAAAGTCTCTGTGTACAACAAAGTCCAACATGTCCAGGTTAGCTTCAGGATAATTCACATGAGCATATGCTACCACAGGTATATTAGCTCTGTTGCACAGTAGTACAGCATGTCGCATGAGTGCTTCTTGTGCAATTGTATCACTTATTTTTTGATGAAAGCTGTCGTACAACAACATGTGTTCATAAACAGTTTTCATCATACCGCCCTTTTGTGCTAGTTTACCGGGCCAAGCTGGCATCAAGCCAACTTCATTGAACTCCCATATATCACTGTTGTCATAGTAGGGCAACTCTTTGTAGGTGCTGGGTGTCAACTCGCCATGAGGACTGGTTCTAAGATTTTCCCAATGAGTTATATCGCTGAGGTGTTCCCAACTTTTAGTAAACGTTACTCTAAGAGGTCTGGTAAATTGCACCACAAACAAGTCAGCATAGTGAAAGTCTCTGACCAGTCTTTCAGTGAGATGCAGTATCATAGCATTGCTGGCTCCATTTATACTAAAGTTGACGACCTCAAAGTCTTCACCAAGGTCTTGTGCCAACAGTTCGGGCCAACAGTATGTTTTTCCTATTTCCCAACGATAGCCTGGATGACAACCATCTTTGCTCCAACTACAACCCACAGTAACAATTGTTCTAGTCATGCATGATCTCCCGTAAACGTGGCAGTATCATGTTTTGCACCAGTGCGTTGTTGCCTTCAGCACCAAAATGATATCCGTTGTCTATAACATAGTCATCAAAACCTGGCATGTCAAACTGTAGTATAAAGTCTGTGTAGGTTCTATCTCTGTCGTACTGGTGACTGGTGTGTGCTTGTTCAACTGTGTAGCCGTGATTGAATATGTGCATGTATGCTATACAAGGTATGTTGTAACTGTGTACCAGTCTACGCATGTCCTGTCTCAACACTGTGGCAAAATAATCGTTTTGCTGTCCTACAACACCCAACCCATACACCAGTTGATCTTCAAAGCACTTGCGCCAACGCCGAGGTACAGTGCCTGGATTCATATGACAAGCACCCATACCATTCCAGGTACCACTAGTTTTTACTTGTTCTTCTGGATACTCTGTGTAGTTTTCCATGCTGGGATCTGTTTGTTGTAAAAAATAAGTGGTCAACTTTTTACAATAATCGTTCCAATCTCGCACCATGGTCATGCGATTACTGGTGGTGTACTGTAGAATTACTAGATCAATTTCATCAGCATGATGTTGTAATAGATGATTGAGTGTAACACTCTGTGCTTCTAAACTGTGACAGTAAGCACTGAAGTTCCACACACGATGTCCTGTGGCTTGATAAAAGTACTGAGGCCAACTCAGTAGTGTGTGTTTGTCGTCACTCAAACTAAATGCACGACTCCAACTGCATCCTAGTACCAGTACATTTTTCATTCCAATATCAACTTTACATCTTTACCTGGACCCACTTTGCTGGGCAAGCCGCCATACTCCAACATGTACCACAGTATAACCGCACGATACCAATCGTGGCTGTTGTGATGTGCTTGCTTGTTGAATTGCCATATGTTGGTGTTGGTAGCTTGCATGGTGCTGAGTGCTCTAGCACTTTCTGTTTGCAACTGCCTCACAGTGAGATCATGAATATCCAATTAGCATGTACCTTGTGTACTTGGGCAACTCCAGTTCCCCGCCCCAGATAACTTTTTTTAGTTTTACTAGGTCAGCAAATTCTTCTGCACTGCGCACACAATTTATATGTTCGTCTACTTCAAAATAATTGTTACTTTGCAGTATGACCAGTTTCTTTCTAGGGATATGTTTTATCCAATGATCCAAATCCAACAGGTGTTCGCAACTGGTGTTGATAATAGTGTCGGGTTCATCATTCATTGTGATGTTTTGTTGATCACTGTTTCTCAGGGTTTTGTAATAAAACCTTTTCTTGCGTGTGTATTTCATTTCAGTAATATCACAAGTGCTGGCTTTGAAACGCCATTCATCCACCAGCCAAGGCTTGTTGAATTGTTCTGCAATTTTTGCACACTTGTAGTCTAGATCAAAACTTCTAACTTTATCTACACTGATGTCGCTTTCAAATAACATTGTAGCAAGTGTAGCATACCAACCAGCACACAAAAACACTGTGCCCAAGTCAGTGATGTTCAACTGTTGCAGTGTGCGTATCATCCACAGTTTGCTTTCAAGTTGACCTCTGCTAAAACAATCACTGTCATAGGGAATGTTCAAACGCATGAGTGTTTTGAATGCAAGAGTAAACTGTGTGTCACAGTACTGATCCAACAGTCTATATGTACTCCAGGGATCTTTGAGCATGATGGCTTTGCGCAAATCATCTGTGCCTTCAAACATTCTAAAAAGACCAAATAGATTTTTATTACAAATAGCTTTTCTTAGATTTACAATGCGTTCTACTTCTTCAGTTGGATTCTCTCCTGTGTAGGGAATAGCATCGTTGCTCAAGCCAGCACTTACTTTCATGGTGTGATCTTCTAGTATTCTAAACAAACTGTAGAGATTCTTTTCAAGGCTGGCTTTTCTAAGTTCTGCTGTGTCAACACTGTCTATCAATCTAAACATGGCATGTTGATTCTGCTCTACCACAGCTTTGCGCAGGTCTTCGTAGTCGTCACCCAACAGTCTAAATACGCTGTGTAGATTTTCTTCCATCATTGCTTTGCGCATGTCATCACTGGCAGGATCGTCAATCAATCTAAATATACTGCTGAGATCTTGATCCAGCATGGCACGCCTAAGGTCACTTATTTTTGTGTGCCCAGGGTGTAGTAGTTCATATCTGTCTAGTAATACTTCAGGTTCAATCATACGTCATCTTTTACTGCATCAAACTTTTTCTGCAACCACTGAAAATCATTTATTTTATTCAAACTTTTTAGATCATTTCTATAGTGTGTTCCAAAGTCTCTGCCTTGATTTGCTCCCATGATTGCATAGGGTCCATAAGGTTGTTTTTTGCCTTTGGTACACCATATGTCCATTCTATATTGATTGTCAATGTTGTCACCGCCTGGAATAATACTGCTGGCTAGTTTGGTACATTCTCTAAATGCACTTTTCCAAGTGTCAAACGGACTGGTGTTGAATGCTGTGATGTTGCTTATTTCCATTTGTGGTCTGAAAGGACAACCAATTGTAGTTGTCATGTCCACATTCCAATTACGTGCTTCCAACAGTGCTTTGCGTGGAAACAGTTTTGCTCCGCCATATCCATAGATCAATTCGTTTACAGGATTTATACTGCGCCACACATGCACACAATCTGTTTCCTTTACTCCAGGATAAACTTCTACACTGCTTCTTGGTCTGTATTCAAAACTAAAGCGTTCACTGATAACTGCATCAGCATCAATCACATAAAAGTGACTGGTCTCGCTGAGTTTTGCCGCGGCTTTGTGTGCATTGAAAATGCCTTTTACTCCTTGTACACGTTTAGCAAACGGTGCAAACAGTTTTAGTATTTCAAAATTTTCATCAGCGTACTCTTCATGATAACTGATTTGTACAACGTCAAGCATTATTATTCTTTCTCCACTCTGAATATATTCTATCGCCACTATCGTAATCACAAAACCATACTGTGCAACCATGCTTTTCAGCTAGTTCATAATTTAGGTCTATGGTCCACGGAAAAAACTTGACGTCAGGATTGTCTTGCCAAGGACTGCTTCCTGTGCCTGGGTTTTGCCTCCAATAGATAATGCCGTGTTCTCGAGTAAGACTCACAACTTTAGCAATTTGTGCTTCTATTGCTGTTCTTTCTCCAAAGTTCAAACTGCTGAGACACAACACACTGTCGTACTGTTTGCCTCCGCTGTCAAACTCTTCGAGTGTAACCATTTCATCAGCACACTCGTTTGCAGGATCAATGCCCCACAGTTTCTCATAATGAGGTTTGAACAAGTTGTGTCCACAACCAACATCTAGTATACTATCATCTTGTGGTATTTTTTCCAGCAATGCCCAACCACTGTAACGAAACTTACTGTAGTCTGGTTGCCAATCATTTTCACCAAAGTGTATTTGTAACTGTTTTTTATTCATTCGTAAATAAACGGATCTTTTTTTCTAAGTTCTTCTAATCGTTTCCGCATAGCTCTTTTATTTTTATAATAACTCCACGGAAATGTCAAGTAATATTTTATTCGGGCAAACATACTTCTACTCCATTTATCTTGCTCCAACGCTGTGCGTCTTCACGTGTATTTACAATGGGTTCGTTCTTGACATTTAGACTGGTGTTGAGCAACATGGGACAACCTGTTTGATCATACCACTTTTCCAACAAGCGTCTAATGCCGTGTTCACTGCCAGCTGGCACAGTTTGTACTCTGCTGGTGTTGTCGTAGTGTACAATAGCAGGAAATTCTTCTGGCTTGTTGCATGTTGCCACATACTGCATAAAGTCTCCCACTTTGCCTTCAAAATATTCTTGTGCATGTTCTTCCAGTATCACAGGAGCAAACGGTCTGAATGCTTCTCTGTGTTTTATTGTGTTTACAAGGTCCTTAACATCAGTTCCACGGGGATCAGCAAGAATACTACGGTTGCCAAGAGCCCTAGGACCAAACTCAGCCCTACCACTTGCCACCGCGGTAATTCTTTTTGTGTGTAGTTGTTCAAGTACTTTTTCAACAGGGTACTCTCCTTGTATGTTGTGTCCAAGGTACATGTGATCCATGTACATAAATTGTTGCCAATGTGCTAATACACATCCTATTGCACTGCCAGCATCTCCTGGATTGCCTGGCACATGCACATTTTCAAAAAATAATTGTGCTAGTGGATTGGCAACGCAATTTAGAGCGCACCCTCCTGCTAGTACAATGCTGTTGTACTTGCCATCTGTCATAAAATATGCACTGCGTACCAATTCAACAAATATTTCTTCATATATTTTTTGAACAGCGGCGGCAATGTCTGCATAGTCCTGAGGAGTGTTTAGATCAGGTCTCCAATCCTTACAACCTCTGTGACAGTTGCGTTTGAATACTGTGTAAGGGTGATAGCTTGTGGGTGTTTTCTCAATAAAATCACGTTTGATATCAGCATACAATCTATCTGCATCGCCCACAGCCGCCATGCCCATTAGTATATATTCATGTTCTTGTGGCTTGAGTCCTATACGCTGTGTCATAGCACTGTACCATATGCCTATACTGTCTGGATAGTTTTGACTCCACAGTTTTTTGAGTTTGCCATCATCTCCTGCCCATATGCTCACAGTTTCCCATTCACCTATGCTGTCAATTACTACAACCAGTGTGCGTTCCCAAGGACCTGTGTAATATGCATAGCTAGCATGACTCAAATGATGACTAGTTGTAGTGCAACGAGGCGCATCTTTGACGAATTTGCGCATATATGTAGTAGGTAATTCTTTGCCAAGTATGTTGTATTGCTTTGCGTACAGTTGACGTGTTTTTTTCAACAATGGGCGTTCATAAAAATAAATTTGTTGGGGCTTGCCATATAAATCAATGGCTTCTTCAATCATGTGTGGATTCAAACGTTTGTCATTTTTGATTTTACTGTAGCGTTCGCTGTGTGCGGCAAACTCCAAGCCTTCTTCGCTGAATACAGCCAAGCTAGCATCATGACTCATGCCTGTCCAACCCCATGTTATTTTATTCAAGCTCACCTTTCGCTCTCATTTCTGCACGTATTTTTGTTGCACTGATATCGTGTATGTCTTTGCCCAAGTCATGTTCAGTGAATGTATAGCCTACACCTCTGCCATAACTAATATCTACAATATTAGGTACTTGCTGGATAATATATTCTTTATTGTAGGTATATCCTGCTTGCTTCAATCCTAATTTGATGTTTTTACACACAACATCAAAATCAAATGGATTGTCATCCTGTACAACTGTGCGTCCAGCACCAGCATCACTGCCTACAATACCGCCCACGTTGCGTACCATAATACAAACTTGTCCAGTTTCAGCTAGACAACGTCTAAAAAGTTCTGTGTGTCCATCATGCCAAGGTTGCCAACGCCCAAGCATTTGTGTTGTTGGTTTTTTGTGATCAAACATCAGTATTCAACCTGCTCTAACTTGTCTTGTTGTTCTGCTTGTTCCATTCTCCAAGCACTGTAGCCCACTGGAGTTTCATTTTGTTTTTTCATAAAACGTTCAATCACTGGAATCAATTGTATGTGTGTATCGTCAAACCATTTGGCAACATGATAATCAACACCTGCCCAGTGTGTGTTGGGTCTTTCAAAAATAGCATTTGTATCTTCGTATCTGCCCTTTTCAATAGTATCCATGAACACAGTAAAGTCAGCACCAAATTGTTCTCTTGCTTGTTCGGTGGGGCACACAAAATCAGCAACGGCAATTTTGCCGGTCATGACTACCCCATCACTGAGAAACTTCATTCGCTGTGCTTGTAGCATGCGACCTTGTGGACTAAAGTCCCACTTGCTTTGATCGTGTCCTTCGTATTGTTGTCTAACACGATCAGCATTGATATGGACACCTCCCAGCAGTTTTGCTAGAGGTTCAGCCAGTGTGCTTTTACCACTGCCTGGTAATCCAAAAATTAGTATTTTCATTTGTTGCTCCGTTTAGTACGTACATAAATATTCATATGATACTATACATTGACATTGATGGCACTATCTGCACCGAGAAAAAGATCATGGGAAAGAGTGCCAAAGACTACATGGGGGCTAAGCCTCACATGGAAAGAATTGCTGTTATAAATCGACTTTACGATGAGGGTCACGAAATTCATTACTGGACTGCTAGAGGAACCAGCAGTGGTATTGATTGGACTGACTTGACCACTGAACAACTTGCGGGTTGGGGTGCCAAATATCATGAACTTCATGTTGGCAACAAACCTCACTTTGACGCATACATTTGCGACAAAAGTTGGAACAGTGAACATTGGTTTACTCAAAGTTTGTATGAACAAATTGATCCTCCGGAAGCAGACTAACAATTCTCTCAAATAGATAGATGAATCCTATTTCGTAATAGCTTTTCATCAATCCCTTGGTGCGGGGTCGCGGATATTCCACCACTATATCGCACCCTTTACTTATCGCACCTTGTGCGTTGAAAGTCACAGCCATGGTTCTTACACCTAGGTCTTTGGCTATTTCAACATAACTGAGGCTACTGCGTGTTGTACCGCTGGCAGTTACAAATATCACCAAGTCACGTTCGCCAATTCTTGGCACCAACAGATCCTCACTGTGCGCTACATCATATCCCAACTGACTTAGACGTTGCATAAACATTCTTGCGGCAAGACCTACACGACCTTTGGCAACAAAAACTATTTTTTCAGCACGTTTGATCTCGCTGAGTATGCGATTTTCATTCATTGGATTCTTCAGATCTTCTGTGTAACTAATCCAAGTTTGATCAAAGTAATTCATTATATTCCCCAAATTTCTGCATTGCAAGTAAAAATAAAAACTTGTTTAGCTTTTGATCTACATTCAAAGGAGCCATGCTGAGCCATATACACCCAACGCAACATTCTATCTTTTTTGCACTGTGTTCATACAAAGGTGTACTTTGGAACTCTGCAATTCTTATTTGATCATATTCGCTAAGATCTAGTTTTATTGTATACGAATTATCCTCTTGTGTCAAGTGCCAAGCATGTGCTAGGTTGTGATTGTGTAGATACAAACTGTGGTAAAACTTGCCTACATCATAAAAAATATCCTTGACAGCACCTTGTCTATGGTCTATATAGTGAATACTTTTCTTGTCAACAACTATGTTGTCCAACACAAGATCACCATGTGTGGGTCCTTGTATTCCACTGTAGATGGTGTCCCAGGGCAAACTTTCAATGATTCTAGTGGGATCTATCTCCACACCATTGAGTACAATTGGTTGTGCAAACTCAGGCACTTGATGGATCATCATGTTGAAGCGTTGCCATGTTTTGTCTTGCCACAGTTCAGTGTTGTACACACGACTGTTGTTTGCTATACAAAAGTTCCACATTTGTAGCAAACTCCACTGCAATCTCTGAAAGTCACCGTTGTAGGGATTTACTCTGCCCTCAACAAAATTATAACTGATAGCATTTTCAGTTTGTAACACAGGCTGTGGATGCGGAAAGCCAGCATTATCAAAATCAATGTCAGGTTTATTTTCAAATAATTTTATAACTCTGCCACGTGTTTTGTACACTTCTTGATGTGTTTTATCCAATACATTGAATTCGTCTGTGTGTTGTTGTACGCTGTGTTCATAACTTGCGCTGTTGCCCACATCATGCCAATCTTCCAATTCACATGCATGCAACTGATCCAACTGTTGATACAACAGTAAATCATTTCTTGTTATTGTTGCTGACTGCAATATGTCGTAGTATTGTTCACTGTCCTGAATATATGCAATACCACCATATACTCTGTCGCCGTCCATGTCGTACAATTCACTTGCATCAGGCTTACAGGTGTAGTAGGTGTTGCCAGTGGGCTGTGGAACTCTTGTGGTCCAGTTGTCGCAAGCGTTGTAGTAAAAAGGTTTGTCAAACACATGCTTGGGTATTTGTTGAAAACTTGCAATTTGATTTGTTTGCCAATTTTCAATCTCAATAAATTCAACATTATCATAACCCACATGCTCAATGTATTCTTTGACCATGTCTCCTTCAAAACCCAAGGTAATATAAATGGTATCTATGTCTGTGTAACTGTTGATAATATGATCTATTACTGCACAGTTGCCCACACGTATCAGTGCTTTGTGAAACTTGGTGTATCCTGTACTGCGTGTGCCTGGTCCGCTACACGTTATT
>MDTG01067408.1_pt1 | contig 13758 bp, 11 predicted proteins | sample 811421 | NCBI WGS metagenome assembly MDTG01 (sample SAMN05326645, study PRJNA326480) | marine metagenome | isolation source: seawater | place: Pacific Ocean: South East | collected 2011 | reverse complement strand
TCCAATTTGTAAATATCTCCAAACTCCCCCGCTTCGGTCATCGCGGTTCCAGTCATGCCGGCAAGTTTAGGATATAGCCTAAAATAATTTTGAAATGTGATCGAGGCTAAGGTTTGATTTTCATTCTGAACAGACACTTTTTCTTTGGCCTCAAGAGCTTGATGAAGTCCTTCAGAAAATCGTCTTCCTTCCATCATTCGACCGGTAAATTCATCAATTATTACAACTTGGTCATCTTTAACGATGTAGTCTTTGTCTTTAACAAACAATGTGTGTGCGCGGAGTGCAGAATTAACATGATGGACTAGTGAAATATTTTGGATATCATACAAGCTGTTACCCTCAATCAAGTCAGCTTGGGATAATAAACTTTCAATTTTTTCTGTACCGACTTCTGTGAGTGCAACAGTTCGTTGTTTCTCATCTTTTTCGTAATCATCCGCATTTAAATCGGGTATTAAGACATCTATTTTACGATAAAGTTCTGATGAGTCCTCGGTCGGTCCAGAAATTATTAACGGGGTACGTGCTTCATCAATTAAAATGGAGTCGACTTCGTCTACAATCGCATAATTAAAATCCCGTTGCACCATCTCATCCAAAGAGAATTTCATATTGTCACGCAAATAATCGAAGCCAAATTCGTTATTAGTTCCGTAAGTGATATCCGCTGCATAGGCTTTGGTGCGCTCTTCATCGGTCAAATCATTTTTGATACAATCAACAGTCAAGCCAAGAAATTCATAGATCTGCCCCATCCACTTTGAGTCCCGGTTCGCTAAGTAATCATTTACGGTGACCACATGGACTCCTTTACCTTCGAGTGCATTAAGATAGCATGCCAACGTTGCAACCAAAGTTTTACCTTCTCCCGTTTTCATTTCTGCGATGGCGCCTCTATGAAGCACAATTCCACCCATCAGTTGAACATCATAATGGCGTTGTCCAAGCGTTCGTTGTGCCGCTTCGCGAACTGTAGCGAAGGCATCTGGTAAAATTTGATCCAAAGTTTCGCCGGCATGAAGCCGTCCGCGAAGCATATCTGTTCGGTCGCGTAATGCATTGTCATTAAGTGATTGAAGTTCCGGTTCCAGCAGGTTGATTGCCTCAATACTACTGTGAAGATTTCTTAAATATCTGGCGTTAGCAGATCCAAATATGCGCTGAACAAACTTGTTAATTAACATGACCCATACTCTTCCTATGTGGGCGGGTCCTTGCCGAAGGACTATTTACCATATAAATGAGCATCGACACATAGGCATACCATGTCAGTCTGTCAATACACTCTGTATAGTGATGAAGTCGGTTTATTGTTCTAAAATATCTAGCGTTAGGCGTATAATTTCTGTTTCGGTCTATTTTACAGGTAAAGATATGACAACAAAATCGCCATTGGCTCCAAAAAAATTACCCAAGGCACCGTCAGTTGGCGGGGTCAATATAGCAAGCGGTATTTGTGGTTTGCGTTACATTAACCGGCGTGATGTTATGCTCGCGGTATTTGATATGGGTACTACCGTTGCTGGGACATTTACAAAGTCACGAACCGCAGCTGCGCCAGTAAATTGGTGTAAAAAATCTCTTAAAAGTGGTTCAGCTAGGGCTCTGGTTGTAAATTCCGGAAATGCTAATGCCTTTACTGGACGACGCGGTGACCTGGCAGTAAGAAAAACAGCATGTGTGGTAGCTGAGTTGATAGGATGTAATCTTGATGAAGTTTTTGTGTCCTCAACTGGGGTTATAGGTGAACCATTGCCGGTAGAACGTCTTACATCATTTCTGCCGAGTCTTGCTAGGAAATTAAAGCCAACTGGATGGGCTAATTCTGCAAGAGCAATTATGACTACTGACACATTCCCAAAAGTGTCTGTTGCAAAGGCAAAGATTGGTTCTAAGCAAGTAACACTATGCGGCATTTCGAAGGGATCAGGAATGATAGCTCCGGATATGGCGACAATGCTCTCTTTTATATTTACTGATGCAAAAATTGAGAGCAGAGTTCTGCAGACATGCCTAAAATCTGCCGTGGACAAATCATTCAATGCTATAACTGTTGATGGTGATACATCAACAAGTGACACAGTTTTACTTTTTGCGACAGGGATGATTAAAAACTTCTCATGCAAATCTGCAACTGACCCAAAACTGAGAGATTTTAGGAAGGCTTTAGATGCGCTAACGCTTGATCTCGCTCATCAGGTTGTAAAAGATGGGGAAGGGGCTTCGAAATTCATTTCTGTGACTGTAACTGGTGCGGATACTAAAACTGCTGCAAAAGCTATTGCATTATCTATTGCCAACTCACCACTGGTAAAAACTGCTATCGCTGGAGCTGATGCAAACTGGGGTCGTATTGTAATGGCAGTGGGCAAAGCAGGGGAAAGAGCCAACCGGGATAAGATGACGATCATGATTGGTGGAATTAAGGTTGCTGAAAATGGATTTGCTGTCAGCGAATATGACGAAAAATCGGTCAATAATCATTTAAAAGGAACTGAGGTGAATATTAGTGTTGATGTAGGTATTGGTTATAGTAAAAAAACCGTTTGGACCTGTGATCTTACACATGATTACATCCGGATCAATTCAGACTATCGTTCATAATATGAATTTTCCAATTGTTTTGGTTGTTGCGGTTGCCCTCATTGATATTGATGGACGCATTCTAATCTCAAGGAGACCGGAAGACAAGAATATGGGAGGACTATGGGAGTTTCCTGGAGGAAAAGTCGAGCCCGAGGAAAGTCCAGAGGGCGCTCTTATTCGGGAATTAAAGGAGGAAATTAACATTGATGTGAGCGCGAGTTGTCTTGCTCCCTTTACTTTTGCTTCATACTGCTATGATGATTTTCATTTACTGATGCCTCTGTATGTCTGTCGGGTATGGTCAGGTCAAATAAAAGCGCGGGAAGGTCAAAGTTTAGAATGGGTTTTTCCTCTTGATCTTGCTAAATACCCTATGTTGCCCGCAGACGCACCACTCGTCCCAATGTTGCGTGACCTTCTATAAAATCGATTAAATTAGCTGTGAGCAAATAGTTTGAGTCGTGAAAATAACCAAACAAAATAAAATGTAGTTTTAGAATATTCAGATGCGTTGCGGTGTGGGCTACGTCGTGCGAAAGTCCATTCATGCTTGAGTTGCGTTATAATTTTCGAGCCTGGCTTTTGGTTGCGGTAATGTTCATTGCCCTCGGTTTAGCATTTACTGGGCGGGCATCTCTCCCGGTTTTAATAAATTCGTGGAGTACTGATTTTGGTTGGAGCGTTACTTTCCTGGCATCTGGTGGATCTGTAATTATGCTTGTTATGGCCATAAGCGCACCCATGGTTGGGTATTTGCTTGATCGATTTGGCCCACGTTACATTGTCTCTAATGGGCTTATTTTAAGTGGCTTAGCTATCTCCTCAACTAGTTTCATGACAACAAAAGGGGAGTTTTTAATAATTTTCTGTATCACCGCTGCGGTGGGATATGGGGTGGTTAGTATTCCAATAGCCGCAGCAACAATTGCCAGAAAATTCGAAAAGAATCGAGGCTTTGCTAGTTCACTGGGAATGGCTGGTGTAGGCGGAGGACAGGCGTTTTTTTTACCTATTATTGCTTGGTCAATAATGATTCACGGATGGCGGGCAGCTTTAATGATGTTTGGCTGTGGACTAATCATTACTGGGCTACTTTCAATATTTTGTATGGATAATACTCTCCAGGTGTCGGAAACGAGCGGAGACAAAAAAAATAAAGCGAAGCGTGTGAGTGATAAACTCCTAAATGTATTTAGAAGCAAAATTTTTTGGCTATTAGGCTCCGCTTACATCATATGTGGATTTACCACAGCTGGAATTGTCAAAGTGCATTTTGTACCTTTTTTAAATGCAGTTTGTGGATTTTCTTTGAATGATAGTGCTATGGCTTATGGAATTATGGCTCTATTTGATGCGGTCGGTTTGATTGTCGCTGGTGCACTTTCTGATCGTGTGCACCGTCCCTTTCTGCTTGGTACTGTTTATTTTTTGCGTGCATTGACGTTTTTGATGTTATTTTTTGTTTCAACCGAATATTGGATTTTGCTTTTATTCGCAATATTTTTTGGCACCTTAGATTTCGCGACCGTTCCTTTAAACGCGGGTCTTGTTGCCGATCATTTGGGTTTACATTCAATGGGGTTAACAATGGGGTTGCTGTTTGCAGGGCACTCGATTGGTGGTGCGCTTGGATCTTTTTTAGGGGGGGTTGTATATGATTATATGGCATCTTACGACTGGGTGTGGATAACTGGTTTGGCTTTTGCATTTGTTGCTGCATTTTTGGCCTGGTCGGTTCCAGAAAGTACGCGTTATGGAGATAAATGAAATAAGTTTTTGTTCCGATGGGTTGGGTTTAGAGTTTCTTGCCTATGGCTCTCTCCAAACTCACTTTTGCGCTTCCGGGTTTTCGAGGCAAGGGTTGAGAATGATGAGGTGCCCATCCGGTCATAAACACAATATCGAAAGTGACCAAAAGGTTACCATTTGAGTCAGAAAATTTTTTTTTATAAAATTTTTCCGCTTCATAAAAGATTTCTGCTTTGGTAAAATGTTTAATTCGTTCAAGAAGTGCACTTGTCTCGCCCATTCCTCGTAAATCTCGCATCAGGGTGAAAATATTTTTGTAGGTAACGGTGATACGATCCAAATCTGCAACTGGAAGGGCAAAACCGCTTTTTTGCAAAAGTGCAGCTGCATCCGATAGTCCAACAAAAGGGGAAACTCTAGGCGATACGCCCCCAGTTGTAATAGTCTCTGCAGTATTAAGCGCCTCACGTAATTCGTGAAGTGTATCTCCGCCCGGAAAAGCAGCAAGAAAGAGGCCATCCGGTTCCAACACAGCTCGTATTTGCAATAAAAGTCCTGGTAGATCGTTAATCCAATGCAGAAGAAAATTACTCTCAACTAAATCTATGGTCGCCGGTTGTAATTGGGCTAATTTGTCAAGTTGATTATTACCCCAAGCGGAGAGCTCAATAACTTTGGTAAAACTTCGCTTAATATCTGTCTTGCGGTCTTTTAGTCTTTTATTTATTTCAGTATATAAAAAATTATAAGATGAGAAATTTTTTTCTGCCCGTTTCCGATGTGCAGCAATAGCTTGACTATCAAATATTTTCGGAACTTTCTTCACAATAGGTTGTACATATTACATGATAGTATCTTTTTCAAAGAAATTTTATTAAATTGTTTGTGTGTAATTTGAAACGTGTGGATATGCAGATTTATAAAAAGGCTAGTTAAATGAGCATTAAAATTGCCCCGGAGAAACTGCGCGAATGGATTCTTGATGATAAAGAACTAGCTTTAATTGATGTTCGTGAAGAAGGTCAATTCAGCACCGATGGTCATTTGTTGTTTGCGGTCTGTCTGCCTTTAAGTCATCTGGAGTTGAAGATTTTCAGTTTAGTGCCCCGGAAATCAGTGCGTGTAGTGTTGTGTGATGGCGATAATGGGTTTTCCGAAATTGCAGCTAAACGTTTACTCAGCTGGGGCTACAATGATGTATCCATACTGGACGGAGGAGCCGAAGGCTGGTTGAAGGCTGGCAATGTGTTGTTCAGGGGGGTCAATGTACCAAGTAAGGCATTTGGCGAATTTGTAGAACATGACTCAGGGACACCATCAATTTCTCCCGAGAACTTAAAGTCGATGATCGATAGTGGAGATGACATATTGGTATTGGATAGTCGCCCTTTCTCTGAGTTTAAAAGAATGAATATCCCGACTGCAGTTAATTGTCCTGGGGTAGAATTGCCTTACCGTATTTATGATTTTATCAAGAGGCCGGAAACTACTGTGGTAGTAAATTGTGCAGGACGCACTCGGAGCATTATTGGCGCTCAATCTTTGATAAATGCAGGTGTAAAAAATAATGTCGTAGCCCTTCAAAATGGCACCATGGGATGGTCCCTAGCCGGTTATGATCTGGAACATGGTGCTGACAGATCAATCTCGGAAAAAAATGACAACGAGCGAACTAATATGCAGGGGATTGTTAAAAGTTTAGTTGAACGATTTGGTATTAGTAAAACTAAAATTGAAGAAATTGATAGCTGGAATGCGTCAGATCAGTCGCACTCGTTGTTTTTGTTAGATGTACGCACTTATGAAGAGTATCTTTCTGGGCACATTTTGGGGTCGGTCCACGCTCCTGGAGGCCAGTTGATCCAAGCGATTGATCGGTGGGTTGGAGTGCAGGGGGCACGTTTGGTTCTGATCGATGATACTGGACTGCGCGCAACGATGACCGCTTCATGGCTAATCCAAATGGGGTGGAAAGATGTCCATGTATTGGCCAACGTCGATGAGGTAAAAGGTCTCAAAATTGGGCATCCGTCGAAGAAATTCGTCCCCCCGAAAGAAAAAGTTCAGTCAATTTCGTTAATTGATGCTAAACGAGCTATGAAACATGGGGCAGTGTTTTTAGACTTCTCCACCAGCCTTGAATATAAGGCGGGTCATATTGAGGGGTCTTTTTGGGTTGTACGGTCGCGCCTCGCAGAGGCACTCTCTAAATTTCGTCACAAAGGAGTGATAATTTGCACATCTCCTGATGGACACTTAGCAACGTATTCTGCAAGTGACCTTTCGGCAATTCTAAACCGTACAGTTTTATTTTTGGAGGGTGGAACAGAGGCATGGATAGAGGCTGGTTTCCCAATTTCTAGCGGATTTGAAAATCTAACCACGGAAAACAATGATATACAGTACAAGGCTTACGATTATGATAAAGACATAGAATTCCACATGAAGGAGTACATTAGCTGGGAAGTCGGTTTGTTTGATTTGGTAAAAAAAGACGGTACTGCGCAATTCCGTCATTTCTCAGAATGATAACTTTTCTTCTCAAAATTATTCCAAAATTCATTGGATGAAAATGTTAATCACCATAATATGAAATAAAGTTGACAAAAAATTTTCAAAACAAGTGTTTTGTTTGTATACATACCAAATATCGCTAAACTTGCGTCCCAGGCACGATAATTCGTTCGACCGAAAAGTTCATAGGAGTGAAAATTTTGACGGATGTTGAAATATATACAACGAAATTTTGCCCCTATTGCTCACGGGCGAAGCAGCTGCTAAAGCTAAAATCGATTTCTTTCACCGAAATACCAGTCGATCATTCTCCAGCATTACGAAGTGAAATGACACAACGTTCATTGGGAGGGGTGACGGTGCCGCAAATATTCATAAATGGTGATCCAATTGGTGGATCAGATGATCTACTTGCACTAGATAAAAATGGGGAGTTAGATGAAATTCTGTTAAGTAAAAAGTAGGTGTGTATTTTTACAAAAATATCATATCAAATTTCCGATAAACAGTGGATTAAAGGACAAAAGTATTTTTTAACAAATTATTAAATTTACTTTTTCAAGTAAATGAAACTAAAAAAATAAACCACGCAGATCCAACAAATGGCTAAAAAAGTAAATAAAACAAGTTGGTATCGTTATGCCGTATATGATAGTATTTATACATAGGCAATTGGGTTAAAGGTATGATTTCATTTGATCTTAAATGCGAAAATGACCACAAATTCGAGTCGTGGTTTCAAAGCGGTGATGCTTTCGATCGATTGGTTAAAGCCAAGCAAGTGATTTGTCCGATTTGCGGAAATAACAAAATTACAAAAGCCCTTATGGCTCCGGCTGTTAGCAGAACAAAAAAGAATAATAATAAAAATTCGTCAATTGCAACCAACGCACTTGATTACATGAACGCTATGAGAACTATTCGTCGACAGGTTGAAGAGAACAGTGACTACGTAGGAAGCCAGTTTGCTGAGGAGGCTCGCAAAATCCATTACGGAGAAACAGACGAGAGAAATATTTTTGGTGAAGCAACAAAAGAAGAAGCTGAGGCCTTAAAGGATGAAGGAATAGAATGTGAACGAATACCGTGGGTTCCAGACCATGACGCGTGACAGAATCGGAATTAAAAAAGTAGGGTAATTTTTTTCTATAAATTAACTTTTCCCACTGCTGCAAACATATAGTTCACGGAAACCTCACTGCTTAATTCCCAGTCAAATTTAAAAGTATTAAATTTAAGTCCGATCATGTCCTCAGCGTAAAATCCTTGAAGCGCTAGCAGAGAATTTAATTCGGAAGGTTTAACAAATCTGTCCCACCTGTGGGTACCACGTGGCAACCATCTCATTACATATTCCGCTCCTAGGATACCATAAATAAAAGATTTTGTAGTTCGGTTTAAGGTGGAAATGATTAATATTCCTTCCCGTTTCGTTAGTTTTGTAAGTGACAAAAGAAACTGCTTCAAATCCAAGACATGCTCTACAATTTCGAGTGCAAGAACTACATCAAAAGTTTGCCCGCTAAGTGCAAGTGTCTCAGCGGAAGTACATTGATAATTTATTTGAATATTTGAGTCTTCAGCGTGTTTTTTTGCAACATGAATGTTTTCATTACCTGCGTCTATTGCAAGGACTTTGCAACCCATCCGTGAAATGGGTTCTGAAATTAAACCACCTCCACATCCGACGTCCAAAACCGAGATTCCATTTAATCCCGTAATATTTTCTTCATGAAGGCTGAAATGTTTAATGAGTTTAGAACGGATCCATTTCAATCTAGTATAATTTAATTGGTGTAATGGTTTAAACTTACCCTCAGGGTTCCACCATTCATCAGCGATTTCATTGAAATTAGCTATCTCCAATGGATCAATTGTTGAACTAAATTTATTTTGGCTCATGATTTTCAATCTTAAAATTGATATTTGTGTTCTTCTAAGGATATGAAGTATGTATTTCATATTAGCACATTAAACTTATTCTTCACGTTTAATCTATAAAATACATCAAGAGTACGTGCATAAATGACTACAGTAAAATATTGAGGTATATATGTTGCGCATTTTACAAAAATTTGGAGGTACGTCAGTTGCTGATCTAGATCGAATACAAGCAGCAGCCAAAAGAGTAAAGCAGGAAGTTGATGTTGGGAATGAAGTGGCTGTAGTCGTATCCGCAATGGCGGGTGAAACAAATCGTCTCGTTAATAATGCAAAACAAATCTCATCTGGTTATGACACTTCTGAGTATGATGCAGTTGTAGCATCGGGAGAGCAGGTCACGGCCGGCTTGATGGCCATAGCACTGCAACATATTGGCATAGATGCACGTTCTTGGCTTGGTTGGCAAATTCCAATTTTGACGGACAATATTCATGGTAAAGCGCGTATTTTGGAAATCAATACGGAGGTCTTATCAAAAAAACTCTCTGAGAAACAAGTTGCAGTGATTTCTGGTTTCCAGGGTATTAGTTCCGATGATAGGATTACAACATTGGGACGCGGTGGTTCTGATACTTCGGCTGTAGCGCTTGCTGCCGCGCTTGATGTTGACCGTTGCGATATTTTTACTGATGTTGAGGGTGTTTTCACATCAGATCCGAGAATAGTAGGAAAAGCTAAGAAACTTGAAAAGATCACTTATGAAGAAATGCTTGAGCTGGCGTCGCTTGGTGCCAAAGTGCTGCAGACACGCTCAGTCGAGTTGGCATTGAAATACCAGGTGCCACTTCAGGTCCGTTCGTCCTTTTCAGATGCGGATGGAACACTTGTTGTTGATGAGGATAAGACAGTGGAACAAGAACTAGTTCGTGGCATTGCGCATAGCAATGATGATGCAAAAATTACTTTGATTCGCGTAGATGATCGTCCAGGAATTGCAGCAGCAATTTTTGGGCCGTTAACGGATTCTAATATCAATGTCGATATGATAGTACAAAACGTTTCCGAAGATGGTAAGGCGACTGATTTAACATTTACTGTAAGCCGTTCAGACTTTGATCGTGCGTTAGATGTGCTCGGTAAAAGTAAAGAAGAGTTGAAGTTTCAGAGGCTGATCGGGGACCCTGATGTTACTAAAATATCCATAGTTGGGGTTGGAATGCGAAGTCATGCGGGTGTTGCACAGAAGATGTTTACTGCGTTAGCTGAAAGGGGAATTAATATTCAAGTCATTTCTACCTCTGAAATCAAAGTCAGTGTTTTAATATCAAGTGAATATACAGAATTAGCTTTGCGTGCTCTTCACACCGCATATGGGCTGGACGCATCTTAGTCAAACATCCAAAACAGTAGTGGTGAGAAAAACATGTCTGATGTAACAGCACCCGGATCAAGACGGCTTCTCAGGCGAGTAAAACTTGTAATGTCAGGAGAGGGAACCGCAGCCCAGCGCCTCGACGCGCTCGTTGAGGCAATAGCTAATGAACTCTTATGTGAAGTTTGCACTGTTTATGTTCTGCGAGCTGGAGAAGTACTAGAATTGTTCGCAACACAGGGGCTCAATCGAGATGCTGTTCATAAGACCCGTCTTCGTGTAGGCGAAGGTTTGGTGGGTAACATTGCAGCAAATGCACGGCCGCTAAATCTTCAAGAAGCTCAATGCCATAGCGATTTTGCATATCGACCGGAAACCGGAGAAGAAGCATTTCGTTCTTTTCTCGGCGTCCCAATCATTCGAACTGGTCGGGTCCGTGGTGTTTTAGCAGTTCAAAACAAAGTACCACGCCAATACACGGAAGAAGAACAAGAAGCTTTGGAAATGATAGTTTTAGTATTAGCGGAGCTAATAGCCAGCGGAGAATTGATTGGGGCTGGAGAACAGACTAGAGCGGAGGGTAATGCTATTTTGCCCACTCGACTTACTGGCGTTCGAATTAACTCAGGAATTGCAATGGGTGAGGCAGTTCTCCACCAGAATCGTGTTTCTATAAGACAGTTGTTCGGCGACGATCCTGAGGCAGAAAAGAAACGTTTATCTACTGCGCTCTCAGCAATGCATGAGTCTTTGGATGCTCTTTTTGCCGCCGATGAGCTCTCAGGAAAAGGTGAGCACCATGATGTTTTAGAGACTTATCGTCTGGTTGCCCGTGATGCTGGATGGATAAAACGTTTGCATGAGGCTACTGCTTCTGGTCTTACTGCTGAAGCAGCTGTGCAGAATGTTCATGATGACATGCATAGTCGATTAACCGGTGCGGCTAATCCTTACCTACGAGAACGGCTGCATGATTTTACTGATCTTGCAAATCGTTTAATGGCGCATCTTTCAGGTGAACATGCAACTTCAGCATTCGAAGAGTTGCCGGATAACGTAGTGTTGTTGGCTCGAAATATGGGCCCTGCAGAATTGTTAGATTATGAAGCTCATCGTATTCGGGCGCTTTTACTAGAGGAGGCTAGTGCTAATTCACACGTCGCAATTGTGGCAAGAGCATTGGATATTCCGGTAATTGGGCGGATTGAAAATCTTTTAAGTAGAATTGATCCACACGATCCAGTAATCGTAGATGCAGAGAATTCCCAAGTTTTTGTTCGCCCGACAGAAGATATTCAACAAGTCGTTCTTAGGACTATTACAGACAGGGAAAAGCAGCGCAGAGTTCATGCGGCAATGCGGACACAACCCCCCGTGACGCTTGATGACAAAAGGGTATCACTGAATCTTAATGCGGGTCTCATGATTGAGGTCAGTCAGGTAGAGGAAACCGGCGTTGACGGGATAGGTCTTTTTCGAACTGAAATACCTTTTATGGTTCGGTCTGAGCTGCCAAGTGTAGCAGCACAAAGGGCGCTATATTCCAGTATATTAGAGCAGGCTAAGGGCAGACCAGTTAATTTTCGTACACTCGATATTGGTGGAGACAAGCAATTGCCATACCTTCATGGTACGACAGATCAAAATCCTAATATGGGATGGAGGGCAATTCGTATGGCGTTGGATCGTCCTTTAATGCTTCGCCATCAATTGCGGGCCCTCATCCAAGCGGCCGATGGTCGTAGCTTAGCAATAATGTTCCCGATGGTAGCCGAGGTTGCAGAATTGGAGGCAGCTCGCGCTATTTTAGATAAAGAATTAGAACGTGAACGCAATCGGGGTGGCCGTTTGCCGGCAGCATTAAGTATTGGAGCAATGCTGGAGGTGCCTGGTCTGGTTTGGCAGTTGCCAGCTTTACTGAAGCGAGTTGATTTTTTATCCGTTGGAAGTAATGATTTGTTCCAGTTTTTATTTGCCGCTGACCGGGGTAATCCCTTGGTAGCTGAACGCTATGATGTTCTCTCGCCTGGAATGCTGGAATTGCTTCGAAAAATTGTGGAAGATTGCTATAAAGAGCAGGTGCCATTGTCCCTTTGTGGTGAAATGGCTGGTGATCCCCTAGAGGCTATGGCTTTGATAGGATTGGGCTTTCGAACAATTTCGATGTCACCAACTCAAGTGGGAAAAGTTCGGGCAATGGTTTGCTCACTTGATATAGGCAACTTGGCTAGTTACATGAACACTCTTACAGGAAGTCCTGAACATAGCCTGCGTAGCAAATTAGAATTTTATGCTCGAGATCATGGTGTGATGATATAGGAATATTATACTCTGCAAAAATACATTGATTAAAATATTTTTATAATTGCTACTTACTGTTATAGAAAGGTGTCTGTCAAATCCTTCTTTTCACTTTTTAGTGGAGACAAACGTGGTCACGGATAAAAACGAGTCAGAAACTTATAACCTAGAAAAGTTGACAGAATTCGGTGCTGCAATCCGAAGCGCGCGTGAAGCTCACGGGAAGTCTTTGGAGAACGTCTCAGCTATTCTACGGATCCGCCAGGCTTATTTGGCCGCAATGGAAGATGGTAGATTTGAGGATTTACCAGGACCAACGTACGCTGCAGGATTTGTTAAGGCCTATTCGGATTATCTAGGTCTTGATACAGAGGAGGTTATGCAGAGGTATCGGGAAAGTATGCTTAATCGACCGAGCATGAATACTGTTGCCCCTCCAATGCCTGTGGTTGAAGGAAGATTACCTACAGGTTTTATTTTGCTCATATCTGGATTTGTAGCGGTCTTGGCGTATGGTGGTTGGTATTATTTAACACTGCGTGCGGGTGATGCAAATTTCGCGAGAGTTGGGGTTCCAAAAGACATATCTAAAGAATTACACAAAAAGAGAGGCCAAACCGAAATTACTGAGTCTAATGCACTTGAAAATCGAAAGGAAGCGAATGTAAATTTATCAAAAGGGAATACTAATGATAAAAAACTTTCTCTTCAGAACAAATCTCAGATAAAAGTGAAAAATAGTCTCAATGGTGTTCCATCAAGCCCGTCACATGATGGTTTGGACAGAAAAAATGTGTTTGAATCATCAAACAAGCAAATTGCGACGCCTGAAAAAAGAAAAGCATTGGCGATCAGAAAGTCTGGAATGGCGACGGGATCAATCGGACAGGTGTCTATGCGAGTAACTTTGCGCGCAAATGCTGCAACTTGGGTTGAATTGCGTAGGTCTAATGGCGACAGGCTTATTTCACAAATATTAACTATTGGGGAAACATTTAATGTTCCTCGAGAAAGAGGAATTCGCTTGACTACCGGTAATGCAGGAGGAATAGATATTCTTGTCGATGGTCAATTACTCTCACCATTAGGCCCGCTTGGTGCTGTTCGTCGAGATGTAGTTCTTGATCCTGATCGTTTAAGGAAACGGCTCGATCGCCCTTGAAAAAACTAAAACTAAATTGATTTGTCTCTATAAATACGCCAAAGCAGAGTAATAAAGCTAAATGAAACGCAACATTTTAGGAAAAAATATTTAATTATGAGAGTGCTACAACCCGTACGCGGCACACATGATATTTTACCCGAAGAATTTCGACTTCATCGACTTATTGGTGACACAGGCGCAATGG
>MDTG01063252.1_pt1 | contig 13758 bp, 17 predicted proteins | sample 811421 | NCBI WGS metagenome assembly MDTG01 (sample SAMN05326645, study PRJNA326480) | marine metagenome | isolation source: seawater | place: Pacific Ocean: South East | collected 2011 | reverse complement strand
ATTATGCACCACGTGCCATTGAACATATCCAACGACCCGACATACGTCCCCATCAAATACAAGGGATCACGCCGTACGCTGCATCCACCATCGCATGGATTATCTCAAGCGCGTTGTGGTACACACACGGGCGTTCCAGATTACCCATCGCCACATTAACATGCACAAGCATTTTACTTGGTTATCTATATGTTGTCACACAATTCCTGATCGATATACCATCCTTGACCACCTGTTGGATCTATCCTGGACCCGTGTGGTATTCGATCTCAAACGGTTGTGGAGACACACTATGGTCGATGGCTCTATCACAAACGATTCTTGCTTTTTATTGGATGGAAAATTCATTGAATTATTATGGATGTTTTCGATTTTTATTACGTGTATTGTATTTAGGTTTGGTACTTGCAGCAACGATTATGAGTGTTCAAACAACGGTTGGGGGTCTCTTAACCACGGTTGTTGTAACCGTGTTTGTTGTTTCACATCCATGGACATCTCACACCGCCAAACGGTGTTTACTAGCTGAAATAGAAATATACGATCGTTTGACCACGCTTGAAATGTCTCGTAAAACCAATATATAAGTATGTTTGTTTGTTATAAAATGGAAAATACAATTGAATTATTGAAAGCGTTACCAAAACAATCTGTATCGACGACGACGCGTCAGTTGGTACAACAACAATCGTCGAATCGCATGGAGGTTTCGGGACAGAGTAAACGGGGTCGAGAGAGTGATCAAGATAGCCAAAACACTAAAAAAATTAAATATATAAAATGATAATATTATAATAGAATTATTTACTTTGACATCTATCGGATAGCAACATGCCAAGATCAACCAAAGCCAATAGACCCAATACCCATGAACCAATGACAAAGCCAAACCATGCCAACGTATGCACATTCATATCTGATTTAGATGCACCAGTTGCGTCCCAACCCGGGTTATCGTCTGTTCCTACAAAACCAACAAACAATAAACTGTTCATAACAACCAATACAGTCAATACGACTGTTTGGATGGATACGCGAACTTCTTCTGACATTTTGTCGTCTTCTTTTTGTTTAAGTAAACTCATCACCCGTTCGTGTCCTGACAATGCTATTGTCCATAAAAATAGTACAATAGCAAACCCTATACTTACAATCCCATATGCCATAAGATTGTGATTTTCGACACCATCGTCCAATTTATCAATATCATCGTTTGATTTACCGTCAATGGCATCCGCATACCCGTCTGCATCACTGTGTTTTTTATCTCTGTAACTAATTATTTCATTTATTTGAATAGCATTTATAACAATCAATGCTACCGAACATAGAAGAGATAGATAAGTATTTAAAGATTGAGCGGGCATACCGCATATTTTTTTTTCGTCGTTGTCTGTTGGACCGTCTGGCATTGTATTTTTTTTAATAACTATTTTATATATTTTTATAGGTCTTTTTTGTTAATTCACTGAAGAACCAGATTTTTTAGATTTGTCGTCCGTACACACAATAATTGTATCATACACATTACCAATAAAGCCAAGTATTGTCGTTGTCAAGACCACATCTTCCACCCATCCCGAACCCGCAAAAAACAACAACAAAGTTACCACCAACGCTATCGTTGTAAAACACAAATTGATCATTGTATGACCATAATGACTACAACAAGAGGTCTTGGTATGCAAACACTTTTGTAAAGCCGGTAAACGATGATCGCCATACTCCGTTTCCAATTTCTCATAACCTTCTTTTGTAAATGAATAAGTACCACAATAATGATCCAGTGCCATCACAGAGCTCCACAAAAACAATATACCAAACACTATATAATTCAAAATATAATAAATCTGCTGTTCCTCTGTCAATGTTTCTTCACTGTTTTTATATATCAACAATACACCGTTTGTCAATGTATACAATACACTATAAGCTAAAAAGATATAACCCGAAATCCGCTGACAATTGTACTCAAACGTCATTTTGAAAACGATAAAACACGATTAAATAGGGCAATATTTTAAAGCATTGCCCAATGTCCACGGATTAATTGGTGTGTCACATATCTCACACAATGTACACAACACATCCATCAAGGATTCTTCTTCGGTTGTGGAGCGAAACGCATACCAACGTGTCAAAATATCATATTCACGATCATCCAACGTATGTACGTTCATAAACGTAAACACCCTGTACAATCGATTTAAATCCATTGTATAAATATAATAAATTGGTTCCCAAATCGTATCGTAATCAAAACGATGGTCCAAATAATCCACCATGGTTTCAATACATTCCGTACGATCGTCCTCTTTCATCTGTTCAATCTCTTCCTCCTCGTAATAATCACTCATATCCGTGTCTGATACAGTCGAATCGTAATACATATTGATTACAATAAATATGATTTTATATCTTTTTTTTGTGTGTCAAATTCGTTTAAAAAATGAATCAATGATTCCAAAGAATGATTAAATCCTCGTTCGTTTTCGATCGTGGCTTTATATACAAACAATATCCATTTATCGTTACAAAGGTTGAAGGATGCAAACGATTTTGGTGTTTTTAACCATTTATCGGCACTATCCACCGTTTTGGACATCTCTTCGCTCTTGTCCGACAAAAAATAGACAAGCACCATAATCGTCTTAGCCAACGCATACAAATCCACCTGCTTCTTGGTCAACATGGAATGCATTGGGGATTGGTAATTGTCGGTTCCATACCGATCATGTTTTGTGTTTTTCATAAATTCAATATCGCCAAATATAAGATTCAACTCCTTGTCCAAAAACAAATTTTCAGGTTTAATATCATTGTGACAATAACCAGTCTCGTGAATCGCCAGCAATTTATGTATCATCTGATTACACACATGATCAAATTGACACCATAAAAACTCATAATTACGAAACGCATGAAACAAATCACCATACGAATGATACTTATACTCGTAAATGATTCCAAAACGTGTCACGCGCGTTGAACGCGTTTGGGTAACATGAGGAATATCCAAATTCTCAAGATCCAACACACGATCCAAACGCTTCTTTGACTTATCCGTCAACCATTCGTATTTAAACAAACGATCGTCACAAACAAACACTGAAGCATGAGCACTTTTTGAATCAGCCAACATCTCCACTTCCACTTGGTACTCTTTATATATATCAGTGACCATACGGTCCAGAGGTTCTACTGTAGCTCGGTAACAACAATACATTTAAAATAGAATAGGTATATTTATAATTTATTTTTTAACCATCATTGCGAATTTTTGACCGGATTTAGTCTCCAACACCCAACAATTTGTCGTCTCATGTGGTTTTGACAATTGACGTTGAATATTCACCCATGACGTTTCTATCGGTTTTTCATTCACATGTGTCAATACAGAACCAGGGGTTATTTTCATATATGCAGGTGAACGAGTATCCACCGATTCAACCATCACAACAGGTGCAAAACGATTCTTAACCGGGTAATAATCCACCATCTGATACTTATTCACATCGTCCAAATCCAATTGTTTCAACGTAATACCCATACACTGCAAACGCGATCTAGAATGCTCTGCACCCTCGTCCGAATACATATGATACTTACGAACCAAAGGCAACTCTTCCTTCGTTGGCAACGCATGCTTCGCAGATAACTCCAACGATGCCGAACCACCCGATTCCGTCTTACGCAACACGGAAAAGGTCAAGGTATCCCCGACCTTGGTGTGCTGACAAAAATCCAATAAACTGTTTTGGACACCCAACGCGTCATTATACCACATACCACCTGGATCCAAATGAGCAGCTTGGGATGCATTCGACACCTTATAGATTAAATCGCCTTTCAAACCACCCGCTTTCTCATACAACGATTTCGGTACCACTGATGACACTACCACACCACCATTCGCAACCATTTTCTTATCCACTATCGGACACTTGTAATGCACCAACATATCCACAGACAATATTGCACGTGTATGAAAACCATAAATAGGTGCATGCACCTCCACCGCTGGTATACACATCGGATCCACATGGATATCTTCCACGCGCTGCTGCTGCGTCCCAGCACCCATAGCACGCCAATCCGGTTTGGTCGTCATAAACGGGTTCTCTGCTAAATGCGTTAAACACTCCTCAGCACCCTCTTGCAATTCAGAGGATCCAGGTTTCAACACATAACGAGAAAACCAAGTCCCAAACGAACGTGATTGACCCTTCACCTTGCCACCAATCCCATGATCCTCAAAATGCGTCAACATATCATCAAACTTTTCAGACATCAATGACACCTGTTGATCGTTCAACGAACTCACCACCTTTTGAACACTCTGAGAGGATTTAGATGCAGGTAAACGCTGCTGAATCTGTGCTTGTAAACGCTGACGAACCTGTGATTGATATTGCTTGTCACATTCCGTTGAATACTTGGTCGATGCCTGAATCATCGACGGTAAAATCATCTTGACCGTGTTGGATAAAATACCACCGTTCTCACCATCCACATTCGGTCCAATCAACTTCATCGTATTAATAATCATCACCTGATGCACATCCTCCTCACCGTTCCAATACACCATACCATTGATTGGTTTACCAACCGGTTGTTTCATCTGCTTTGCCGTCATACCACCTGAATTACCACCGTTGATCGTAGCACCATGCAGGGCTCGAAGCTCGTTGCTCGAATGTACATACCCTTGCAACTTGCCAAAGGTACGCTGCTGCTCGTTCAATCCCAATGGGTGCCCAACCGCGATCAAATCGTCGCCCGCACGCAAGGTGTTTGAATCACCCAACGAAATACAAGGGATCGAATCGAGCTGATACGTTGTCTTTACATATTGTTTCATCCATTTGTTGACCGTTGGATGGAGTTCCAAAAGAGCTAAATCATGGTCGTGAGAGATGGACAAGACATGGACCGCCAAATGCTGCTGAGGCAAAAATGGAAATACTACCTTGACACATGGGGAATCCGAAACCACATGTGCATTCGTCAAAATCATACCTTGACGTATACCAATATTATCTGAATCTTTTAACATAATACCCGTACCACAGGCATAAGCACCACCTTTTTCTGTTGATACTATTTTTACAATTTGAGGGAAATAACCAGACATAATTTATATACACACATAAAATCTTATATAGGTTACTTTTATTAAAACTCAACTTAAAAAATACTTTTGAAACAACTCTTTGGTCCAAGCATTCGGAGGGTCATCTTTATGGTGATAGGTCTTGCTTTTTTCTCTATTGCAAACATTAATAAATCGACACACCCACTCTATGTTTTCTTTTACATGACCTAATGTTGGCTCAATAGCATTAATAGACATACTAAATACTTTTTTTTTATCCTTCATGGTGTCATACATACCATTCAATAAATACATTCCAGTAATAGCACACTTGTAGTCTTGGTCTTTCAATACTTTCAGACAATAGGATTGAAAGTTCTTAAGATTACCAAACATATTCTTAAGTAAAACATGTTCCACTTGATTATTTACCTTTCTTTTAGACTTCCATACACTCCCAATACCTTGATAACATATGGATTTGTAATGCATCAGTTTATGCAAATTTAAAGCACGTGGTAAATGGATTTGATCCATGACGGCTTGTTTAAAGTTGGGATAATGCATGAAAGGATTGGAACTAGTGTTGAGGCACAATGGTACATCTCTTACATTTTGAAAAGCATTCAAGGAACCAAAAAAATGTGGATAGTCATTGTTTCTTCGGTCCAAGCTAATTTGAAACAGACCACCATGTCTTTTAAATTCATAGATAAAGGTCAATCCACTTTCATGTTCAAAAGTATCCATCCTTTTGTTTTGTATCAAATACCTTAGCCATTGAGTAGCAATGTGGTGTATGTTTTGATTGGTATATTCTATAACATCATTATAATTAGCCAAAATATTGGCATAGTATCTCACTTTATCTTGATTGTTTATTTTATTATGCTTTTCAATACTTTGTTTTAATGCAGAAACTCTTTGATGGTCACATTGTATACAATGTCTAATTATTTCTTTCAAATACTGAAATGCATTTTTATGATCTATTAAATCGGATGTTACTTTTAAAGGTGGTGGTCTTTTGTCAGGAATATTGTATTTAGGAGACCCACCATTGGCATTCAACAACTCTTCATGAGCACTTCTAAAATGTCTATACATACTATTTTTGGTTGTTCTGAGTTCCAAACAAATCGGACACTTATGCTTGTTCAAGCCAAGGTGATTCTCCAAATCAAATTTAGATTTAAACCCTTTGGTCTTAAACTTACAGTTTGAACCCGAACTACAAGATCCATCACACAAATGATTGTTCGAGTGTCTTTGAGTAAACTTTGGCATGATTTTATATCGTGGCTTATTCAATCAAAACCTTATTCAAACGTTGATTTCCAATAATCGTCCATATCTTTTCTCTTTTGCATGTACTTTTTATCTGTTAATTCTTCGTCGTAGAACCATTTATTTAATCTTAACGGAAATGGGAACTCATATTTACCACGGAAAAACGAAAGTGGGGACTCATCATTATCCAATTTAGCCTCTGCCACCCGATAGTCGTTGTACTTTTTTTGAAGACGTTTTGACGCATATTCAATACAATGATATGTAAACGTTTCCTCTGGTTCCTCGGTGTAAAACATATCCATAGATTCTATTTCACGTTGTCTTTCCAATGCCAATCGTCTTTCCAATGCCAATCGTCTTTCCGATGCCATCGTCCTTACGAGAACTTCTTCATCGTCCATCAATCGTTCCGATACGGCATCAATCATACCCCAATACTTGTCGATAACAATCATCATTATTTCCTTGTCGTCGAAAAACTTGACATGTGCGTACCGTATGGCGTACGGTGCATCCTTTACAAATGCAAGTACAACCTCTCTGTTTGCCTGCATTGATTTGGGTAGAAACTTTAATAATTTTTCATTATATTTGTCCGATAATAATTTAACTGTTTCTGGGTCATTTAAATAGAACATCTGTTCACAACGTTCAAGTTTCATACTATTACTTTTTCGTCGCAACCGTCTGTAGGATAATAGTCTTTTTACTAGTTCTGGCTCTTTGATTTTATGTTTAAGTGCATATTCATATAATTCTTTATTTGTTAAGTTATATATAGTATCCATTTTTATATCGCGGTTTAAAGTTTTAAACATGTACATATATACTTTATTTGTTAAGTTATATATAATTTTATATCGTGGTTTATTCAATCAAAACCTTCTTCTTCCAACATACGACCAAACAACGCTCCAAGCAGGTACAGACCTCCAAAAAACAATAAAAAAGTAATAAAAACCATTTGATTACTTCAAGAACATGTAAATACTTCAAACCCGTTTGGCGTGGATTCGTACCGTAGGGGACCATAATGCATTTCAAGGTTTGGAAGTGGTTGTTGGGTGGTCACCAACGGATGTCCGGTGATATCCATGACCCGTTTATCCTGCAAAAACGTTTGGAATCGATTGGCACTTTTGCGTACTATCGGCGCGTTTCGAGAATGCATCAAGACACCACAACGATGCAACGGACAACAAACACCATATACACCATTGTCCATCGAATAACCACGTAATTGAATATGCACTTGCACCTCAGAATCTTTGTCAACATCCATGGTACCCGTATGCTCTGTCCCAAAACGGTCGTAGAGACCAACAAACACTTTTTGACCATACGATGTCACTTCACGACACGATGTCTTTAAGACATTATCCACCAAACATTTGTTTGCATCCCGATAATACATTGCCCACGACACCTCCTCTTCCTCTTCTGCCGATTGCTTTTGATCCCACATCTCGTACAATAATTCGCGCTGGATATCATTCAACGTCTTGCAGAAATCTTTATCTGTCAATGATACACGCAATTCATACTTGCCATACGCGTTTGGATCCAACACCGACCCAGAAATCACACGAGTCATAGGTGTCAAACACACCCAAGGCAACCCTGAATCTTTATTGATCACCTCAAAATCACCTGTAATATCCAACGGTGTTGAACGATTAAACATATAATACTTGCGTGCCAATACATCCTCGACAGCCAAATCACGACCCTCTGAAAAATCCTTACTCATTTCAAATATACCAACACATTCACACTCACTATAAACCATTACTTTTTCTTAACTTTTTTGATAGTTATACTGTCGATATTGTGATTGTGATGCTGGTTGAATACCACAAGCGTCAATTAATAAATTATATTGTTCGTCAGTTATTTTTCCTTGTTCCTGTAAATAATTTAATATTATTAATATAGCTTTTTTATTGATTGGATCTATTGGGGAATTTTCAATACCTATCTTAAGTTTACTTATTTTTTCACCATACTCTTTAATTGGCGGGGTATTCATTTTTTTGATTAACATATTTAATGCGTATTCGAAACCCGTACCAACAGAATTACTAGTCGTTATTACATGTTCTGTAATACCACAAGCGTCAATTAATGATTCATGTTGTTCGTTAGTGATTTTTTTTTTTACCTTTAAATAATTTAATATTATTATTACACATAATTGGCGGGTTGGATCTATTGGGGAATTTGTAATATTTTTAACAAGTTTACTTATTTGTTGATCAAAATTATTTGGATGATTCATTATTTCATGTAGTACATTTAATACATATTCAAAATCAAAATCAGCCATACTTTTTTTTTATGTATCTTCCAATTTGTTTTTATATGACGGTTTGGTATCCTTGACCGTTTGGGATTGTATGACGGGTTGGGGGTCATCACACCATTTTTGATTCTCGACATCGTAGGATTCCATAGAGAGTCTGGAGACTGGAAACATCATGGATTGATCTGGTAGTTTGTGTGTTAACCGTGATAATAAAATTCTAAACATTTAGTATAAAAGTATTCATTTATATATATTAAAAATATGTTACACACTATTTTAACATGGTTGGATGATACTATTAAAAAACCACTTGAAGGTTCCGTTGTTGACAAGTATATCGCAGAACCACTCAAAAAAACATACGTGTCGATCAGAAAACAACATTAACTTCAAAGATAATATTATTGATCATCTACAACGGTTGTTGCAAACAAAACCCTCTTTACACTGTCCATTTGGTGTGTTGTGATCTTCCGAGAGTGTTTTTTTCGCTTGAGAATACTTTTTCGTTTGCTCTTTACTTTTTGTAACCGTTCAAACATCTTACTAAGAATAGAATCCTCATCGATCGTTTCGGCTGCTTTTGGTGTAAACTGAACGCGTTTGGTGGTTTTTGGCATCGTGGCTTTATCTGTTTTATTTGAGTCAATGTGTGACATGCCACGTGTGACGCATTTGTGTTTTTAATCTATATATATAAATAAATGTATTTTTATAAAATGTACTTTCACACTGGCGATACCCTAATCGTTGTCGATATGCAAAACGATTTTATTCCTCCTCGTGGCGCGTTTGGCGTCAAACACGGTGATGAGATCGAACAAGCGATTTCAAATACAGTGTATTCTGCAATCCAACACAAGACACGCGTTATATTTACACAAGATTGGCATCCCAAAGATCACATGTCGTTTATCGAGCTCCGAAAACATTGTGTACAAGGCACAAGAGGCGCTAATCTGTGTGATACATTGTTTGGCACGTATACAGAATTGAAGGAGAAAGGTAAAGATGTACATTTGGTAAAAAAAGCGTTTGAAAAAGATACAGATAGTTATAGTGCAATACCATATACCAATGAAGAATATTTTAACAAACGTTTTAACGAAAAGGGTGATATAAATGATACAGGAGCGTTTGAGCATCCAAAGACGCGCGAGGGTCCCATCACCGATTTGATTGGACCTGGACGTATTTGGATATGTGGTTTGGCGGAAGATTTCTGTGTCTTGGATACTGCGATCTGTGCTCGTGATATGTATCCACATACGCATGTCACTATATTGAAACATCTAACCCGTTGTGTCAACGAAGAACCACTGGATCAATTTGAAAAATACCACATTGAATTGTTTCCAAACGTGTCATGGTTTGTCAACTATTTGCTTTCCACAGGACACACATTTACAGATGTTGAACTCTTTTTAAAATCCATACAACCTAAAGATGTCCCAGACGGTTTAAAAGATATCCTAAAATATTAAATTAATGGACACATAATAGTATTACCTTGATAATCTTTCCATGGTGCTTCCACCTCTCTGTTTGCAAACACTACCAATCCATACACATACATAACCAACAAAGCGATACCATAACAACATGAAAAACACGATGAACAGCCGCTTGAGAGGGTTGTATCACCCGATTCCGTGTTTATATCTCTTGCTATAATACAACAAATAAAGAAGCAGTACAATATTAACGGACATGCAAATACCAACATAAACGTTAAGAAGATATCCCAGCGTCCAATATTTCCAAAACCGGCTCCGAACACACCAGTGAGAGGTACACCTTGAAGAATCATACCCGGCAACCATTCCTCACCAACCTGTTCGCATTGACCCTTGATCTCGTTGTAGCTCCAACAATCGATTGGGTGACAAGTACCGGTCGTGTTGACGTATACCAAACACTTTGGGGGATCCACCGAGTTGCAGACACTCGCAAACGATATCGATAGCATACTCATACACAAAATAATTTTAAACATCGTGGTTACAATTGACAAGTATAAACTAAAACAATAATATGGTTAAAGGAGATGTCGAAAGAGGACAAAAAATTACTTGAATCACTTAACATCAATGTTAAGACCAAAAAATTAAATGATACAGCAAAAGAAAATATAATTAACTGCAATACAATACTAGAACTTTACGAAAAGAATGAAACATTACAAAAAACGTTGTCAAACATGTTAACATCAGACAAGTCATTAGACGTTAATTCTATTGATGATAACATCAAATCTATTTTAAAAGGTTCAATAAAAAAATTATGTATGATATACCGATCCAGAGATTGCGATAAATTTTTTTGGAGAGCCTTCAATACAAAATATTATTATACGTTAATATCACAAACAAAAAATACAAACATAAAAGAAAAAGAAACACCAGCATTAGTTATTTTTAATGGTTTTGTACAAACTTTAAAAGATATAGATACATTGAAACCATTAAACAAAGATCAAACAGTTGAAGCACTTAAAAGTATAGTATACGAAAGAGATAATTTCAATACCATTAACAACAGTGATGGTGAAGAGAAAAAAGATGATGGTGGATGTACACCTGTGAACAAAGACGGAGATGTATTTTGTGATGATAAAAGAGTAAAAGTAAAAATGCTAAATATCTATTGCGACAAAATCGTAGAAATATTAAATAGGTTATTGGAATTTGAGGTATTACCAAAAGTATACATAACTAAACTAAACAACAAACTATACATATCAAAAGACCTTTATGGCAATCTCAATGATGAAAATAAAAAATTTTTCACAACAACAAAAAATGTCAACGACAAGAATATATTTGATTACATATTACAAAAAATAAATTTAAATCTACAAAAAGACACACCAAAAGAAGTAGACATGTTGATTGATGACATAGAACAACTTAAAAATATAAACAACTACAAAAAAGATTTTGGTATAAAATCTGATGTAAATGCATTTGCAATATTAGAAAACATTAATACTTACATAGATTCAGGCGAAAACGATGAAATAAAACCCCTTTTAACCCAAGTTTTAAACGGCACATTGGATTTATCTGAAATCAATAAAAATGATAAAGAGTTAATCAAATGTATTATGACGTATGGTGGTAAAGTAAACGGTAAAGAAATAGATAACATAGAAGATTTGTCAGCGTGTTCAAAAACAATATTAAAAGTTTATAAAACATATAAAGAGTTACGTTTTTAAAGTTGACATATTGTAGCAAATAGATCACTCTCTCTTCCAGACGCGTTGACTACAAAAAACGCATCATGTTCCAACCACCCGTTGACGTACGTCAACCCTTTTGTTTTCTCTTCCATCTCCTCTTCTGAAAAACTTTCAAAGCGTTCTGAACCCCAAAACGGTGTACGACAATAATACACTTGTTTGTTGTTTAACAATGCTGGCGAAGAACAACCATTTAATGCGAGATAATAACGTTTGGACATCGTGGTTGTGTTTAAAAGCGTGTTTGTTGGTATACAGCTTGTGTGTTTTGTTGTTTTGTGGAGCTATAGTATAAATTGACAGTGATGTTTCTGGATACACTGATACAGGGTTTGGGATTGTTAAAATCGGGTATGAATAATGAACAGAGTTCACGGTCCTGGTCATTTTTGTAAAATCGTACGACATCATTTTTGCGAACCACGTGAATCATATCACCTTCACAGATTTGTTGTGTGTTGTGCACGCCCTCTTTGTCTCCAAACCAGCTTAGACGCCGAACCGGGTCATAGGATACCGAATCTTTTGTTTTGTCGTCTCCAGAGCCGTAAAAGATGGTCCCACAAAACTCTTTCGAGCATGTGAAAATGGTTTCGGGTACCTTGAAACCGTCACCACAGAAACCAAGTTGCAATGCGGATTTGCATGGATCGTATTGTTCAATTTTAAGTGAATAGGAATCGTCGTTTTTTTTGTTGTCGAGTGTCCATGTGCTCATGCGTCCATAGGAATTGATTTGACAATAATTTTCTTTGTCTGTTTTTGAATAACCGTCGGGGACTTCAGACCACATTTGTTTTATATCAAACAATGTTTATAGTGTATAAATACTCTTTTAATCGTATATAAAAGATGACCGATTATTGTCAATGGCGAGATTCTAATGGTATATGTAAACAATGCATTTTGAACAAATATTTACACGAAGGGACATGTGTTTCCAAGTGTCCAGAGGGTTATATATCGCGACAGCCAAATAAGATGTATGGATGGAGACGTTATATTGGAGCTGTGTGTCAAGTAAAACAAAATTATCAAATAGTTTCAACGTGGGGTAATTCAAATTACGGTGGTTCGAACCCGAATATATCAAGCAATATCACCAATATATTTTCAACTGATTATGCATTTGCTGCTTTAAAACCCGATGGGTCGATCAGCTCATGGGGCAGTAAGGATTATAACATTTACGGAATAAATGCACCTGCCGATACTGGATATGTCAATATATTTTCTACTTCTGGTGCATTTGCTGCTCTCAAAGACGACGGTTTCATTACAGCATGGGGCTTTCACAAATATGGTGGTGGTACAGATGCACCTACCGATAGTGGATATGTCAAAATATTTTCTACTTATGGTGCATTTGCTGCTCTCAAAGACGACGGTTCCATTACAGCATGGGGACAATCCGACAGGGGTGGATGTAATAGTGGTAGTACCAATACCGAATATTCATGCAACCCTGGTGGTAGTGGTTATGTCGATATATTTTCTGCTTATGGTGCATTTGCTGCTCTCAAAGTCGACGGGTCGATCACAGTATGGGGCTTTCACAAATATGGTGGATGTAATAGTGATATTAACAATACCGAATATTCATGCAAACCGACCGATAGTGGGTATTTAGATATATTTTCTACTAACTTTGCATTTGCTGCTCTCAAAGACGACGGTTCTATCAAAGCATGGGGGCGATCCGATAGGGGTGGTTCGAACCCGAATATATCAAGCAATATCACCAATATATTTTCTACTTCTGGTGCATTTGCTGCTCTCAAAGACGACGGTTCCATTACAGCATGGGGAGATTCGTCTCAT
>MDTG01061206.1_pt1 | contig 13758 bp, 17 predicted proteins | sample 811421 | NCBI WGS metagenome assembly MDTG01 (sample SAMN05326645, study PRJNA326480) | marine metagenome | isolation source: seawater | place: Pacific Ocean: South East | collected 2011 | reverse complement strand
TTCAGTTTCAGGTTCCATTGCCTTGAAACCTTCTTTAGCCGCTTTATCTTCAACGGACTCCTCTTCGGGTTCCTCTTCAGGTTCCTCTTCAGGTTCCTCTTCAGGCTCGGAGATAACATCAGCAACTTCTGTATTTGTTGCTTCAGGAATATCTGATACTAGAGGTTCTTCCTCCTTCTTTGGCTTCTTATTTTTGGCCCTCATTGCCCGTTGAGATTCCTCTTTGGTTCGATTGACTTTATTATTGAATGCCTCGACTTTTGCTTGATCGACTTCAGCCTCTCCTTCATTAGCAACAACTACTGGGTCCTCATCATTATCATCACCGTCTGTAATCACATCCATTTCCTGATATGGTTCAGTTGTATTAACAACGGACTCGGCGGGTCGTTGAACAACACTTGGCATTGGTGCTGGTGTATCAGTCCCGCTCATTGTGCGAACCGCTGGTGCAAGTGCCGCATTGCGTCTTGCCGTCATTGCCTCCAATGCGGCTGGCATTGCTCGCCTGCGTGCCTGTGCTTCTCTTCGACCACGACCAAAGGACTCAAAGAATCCCTTTTCTAAGTCATCCCATACGATTTCAAATGCTTCGTCATGCCTGTCGGATTGTTTACCTTCGGCCTTCAACAGCAGGGAGTCATACCTGTCTTCGCCTGCCATTCCTTAGCATCTCCGTTGTATTCCGTGCCTCATACCCTTTTCGCAATGCCAATACTCCATAAGCATCGTTTAATTCGTTTTGAAATTGAAGGGACCTTGTGAAATTGCCCTGTGCATATTGGTTTAACTTTTGTTGGCCTTGATTTCGTTGATAAGCATTGTATGCACCACGAACCATACCCGACATACCAAGTGTAGCAATGTTCGATAATAGTCCGGTTCCAAAGCCACCTTTGGTATTCGCTTGTTGTTGAGCCTGTTGGATTTGAGCCGCTTGAGCCATTTCCTGCGGGCTACCCTTTGGTGCTTGTTGTTGTTGATTCTGATTGTTGACTTGTTGCACTTTCTGATCAGCGGTCAAGTCAGGCGCAGGTGAGGCCGCCGACCCCGCATCACCGACTTGTTGATTTGCTTGGTTAGCATTATCTGTAACCTGCTGGACAGTTTCACCCGGCATAGGGGCAGGTTTGCCTGCGGCTACTGATTGATTTTGAAGGTTTGAAACCGAATTATCAGTCTTTACACCTTCTTGGCCTGCTGAAAGTTTCGCTTGGTCCTGCGGAGTTACTCCTGTTCTAGCCTGCTGACCGGCCTCCGCCATATTGTCAATTCCTGCTTGGATTCTATTGCCAGCCCTGCCCGCCCACTTGACTGGGGCCATTGCTGTTTGAGCCACCCTGCGGCCCGCCCCCTTTATTCTATTCATAACTCCTGTTGCCTGCATTGGTCCTTGACCACTGTAAACAGGGGCTTCAGCATAATTAGACATAGCACCCATTACACCAGTTGCTAAATCTTTAGCCCTGTTGCCGGGTGTGGTGGCAACATAATTCTTGATAAGCAAATGATTTTCTGAACACCATTCAGCACTAACGCCATGTTCAGACATCAATTCGGCTTTTACCAAATCGGTCTTATCTTCGATCAATTGTTCTTCTCTCGCTTTCAAGATTAAATTATTCATTGAAAATCACCTTTACTTCTTGGACTGTTTCATGTGGAACATTAAATGACTTAGCAATGTCACGCCAGTCGCCACGACTGTGAATAATTGCTGTTATATCGCTAGACGACTTATTGAGTCGGCCAGCCACCATTGAAATGTCAATAGGTGAATTAGCGTTCATAGGAGTTGTATTTATCACTGGCAATTCGGCTTTCGCTATATCGATTTGAACCTGCTCAAGATAATGCTCTATCTGCTGTTTTTCAGTATCAGATTTGCCAAAAAATCCACCGGGCAACAGGTTTCCATACAGACGACCTAATGCTTCGCCAGCAGTATCCATTATGCCTCGCCGTGTCGAGGGAGGAGATACCGCCCCTAAAGCATTATTCATTCCAATGGTGGGAGGGGGGTTTGTTGTTGGAGTCTTAGGAGGCGGTGGTGCAACAGCACCCGGACCCAATGGAGGGGCGGATACTACATCGGCAACGGTGGGAGGGGGAACGGTTGGATATGTCATTGACATACCGCCCTGTTCTTGGTTCATGCCTTCACCCGCAACCACTGGCTTTGTAGTATCATTTTGAGGTGGTGGTGAAGACTGTTGTTGATCAGACGGTGGAGTCTGTGCTTGAGGGGTGGCAGTTGTTATTGAAGGTGCTACTGGCATTGGCGTTCCTTGAGGGACCCAGTTAGGTGCGACACCGCCCGTTTGATTCATGGTGGCATTTGCTAATGCACGATTCCAGCGTTGCCTAAATGTCCCTTCTTTTCGTTTTCCGGCATGTGCTTGGTCCCATACCCCGCTGGCTTCTTCAGGACTAAAACCATACAGGTCTTGTAATGCCTTTTCACCCGTTGTCCTGCCGCCACCCGCCTGCGAATGGCCATTTTTACCGCCAATGTGAAGATTATCAAACCAGCCCTGTCCATGCAATTCAGGATGCGCCCAACCTGACAAGTCTTGGTCCAATGGCGTATTCATCAATTGAGGGTCAGGAGTTGGGTCGCCAACACCATCCCTTTGCTGTGCGGGGTCAACGCCCTGATTTTCAGGGGTGAACATTGCCGCATGGTCGGCATACTGACCATAGGTTTCTTCAAACGACCTATGATGAATACCGCCTGTTACCTTCTTGAATGTCTTATTTTGCATTAATGCTTGATGCGCCGCTTGTGTTGGGTCTTGACCCATTTGTTGAGCCACTTTCTGTGATTCTTTGACAGTGTTCCATAATTCAACAAGAGCATTACCATCAGGTATTCTGATCGTATTACGATGAACCAAACCCGGATGTATTGTGTCATTTGTCCTCTTTCTATGTTGAGGACCGCTTTGTCCTCGGCGTTCTTCTAATGCTTCAGAATATGGCCTTAGCCACCCCTCTCCCTGCAAGTTTTTCTTACTCTTGATATTAGTTACCAACTGTCTTGTCTGTGGGTCCCAAGGGTCAATGAAACGACCACCGCTTGACTGTTTGACATCGCTGACGGACAGCGCATGGGGCTTGTGTCCCCATTGGGCATCAACCTGATAGTCCTTACCCATTACATTGCTAAACGGGAGGTTCATTGGATGAATGCCCCTAGATGCATTGATTTGATTTTGCCTTTCAACAAGGCTATTGATTAGCGGTGCGCCTGCCAAGGCGCATCTTCTAAATGCATCCATGTATCTAGGATTACTAGGACCCTCGTGATATATCCTCGCAGTTTCCTCATCGACTAATCCTTTTCTATACGCTTCGTGAGCGGCATCGCCTTCAACCCCAGTAATTTCAGAATGGTGAATATCATGATGAGAATCGTGGAGAGCCATCGTGGTTTCCATTGGACTGTTAGAACCCAATGCCGCATTGATAAAATCCCACAGGTCGTGAACACCCTCACCCTTAACGATCAGAAAACGGTCAAGATGCAACATTGGAATCACCGCTTACTGACAATGTGTTCAACCAATGAGGTATCGTCAAACATCCTGTATGCCTCCTTATCCTCGTCTAGCGTTGTCATTCCTTGAGGTGCGGTTCCTTTGTCTTTGCCCGCCTGATTACCAACTTTTGCTTCATTGCCGTGTTCAGGCGTGGACTTCTTCATGCGGTTTAGTTTGTTTAGCAACTGTTCGACTTTACGAAGCAACGCTTTGACTTCAGCCCTATTCAAAGATGCCAAACCGCTGACAGCCTTAGACAATGCAGGCAATGCATCAGATGTCCCTAATGGGTCGCCAACTCCGCCCGGACTGATTCTCTCTCGGCGTGATGCCGATGCACGAGTTGGATTTGTTCCCATCTTTGGACTAGATGGCATCTTAGTCGAGGTTCCTTTTGTTCCACCGAGGGTCAGGCCACGACCACCAGTAGCCGCTGTATCATAATGATGCGAAAGTCCACGAGGCATTGCACCACGCTTTCTCCTTTCTCTCTCATATGCCTTCTTTCTCTCCCATGCAACTGGGTCACGAAGTCTAAGAGGAATGCCCTCGGCTCTAGTAGCACCTAGCATTCTCAATGGCAGGCTTTTCGTATTTGGATTGAATGCCTGACGCTTTGAATATCGATTGAGGTTTCTCTCCGCTGATGCGGCACGCCTCTTTGTAGCGGACTTTATTTCACGACCACCACGAGCCGTCTTTTTGCCCTTACCTTTTCGCTTCTTCTCACGCTTTCGCTTTTGTTTCGCTTTGCGTTCATCCTCTTTGGATTCTTCATCCTCTTCGTATTTACGCCCCTTGAACCTGCGCTTTGCTTTGAGTAAGGCATCAGTCATCGAGAATGGAATATCAATTGTTTTTCCAATATCAGACTGATATGAGATTTGACCCGTTGGACTTCTGATCGGTCCAACATTGGCCCCAGCCGCTTGAGATATACCACGAGCCGCTAGACCCATGTCAACACCTAAGCCGCTTTCTAGCAACTCATTGGTTCCATCGCCTTGAGGACTTCTTGAGATTTCTTCATCTATTTTAGCAGGCTTCATTGAAATATGCGGGATTGAAGGTTTTAATTCCTCCATTGCACGCCTTCGCCTTTTTTTAGGGTCCGCTTGGTCTGTGCTTTCATAATCTTCAGGCGATTGACGGGAATGATGCGATAAACCATCGGAATCTTCATTAGGATTTACATCATAGTCACCCACCATTTCACGGCCATTGTAGCCGCCAGTAAACTCCTGTGTGCGAGGTGTCCACAATGCAGGGTCACGAGGATTGGCTATTACCACGAGCATCCCTCCTCATATTGTTGTAATAATTTTGCACCTTGACGGGCAGTGACAAATACCAGTGAGCCAGTGATGGCGTTCTAGCATATGACTTAGCCATAGACAACATGGATTGTTTCAAACTGTTCAGGGTCTTTACTGCTTCGGTGAATGCAACAGTAGGACCGCCTGACTCCATCAGGTCAACAAACAAAAGTCTTGTATTCATCAAATCGCCATATATGACCATAGCAACATCCTCTTGACCCTCGATGTCAAAAGAGTCCATTGCAGTATTCCATTCTTTAACAACAAAGTCCAGTGCGTTCAAAAAACCAATCGCATCAACTGGTGACTCAACAACACCGTCGTGAAGAATCTCTTCATAGGAGGTGTCTTTGAGCATTAAGTCGTGGATTGTTTTCATGCCGATCACCTTCACTCGTTACACGAACAGTTACCATTTGGAGGTCCGTCAGGCCCATATCTCTCCGGTGTCTTTTGACCGCCGCATCGAATGCATGTATCATCTTCAGGGTCAAACTTCTTTAGAATAGACCAGCCGGTTGTAAACGCTTTGCTTGATTTTTTCACATAAGGACATTTCAATCCCGATTCTGATGCTTTGCATTCATCCCCGGAGTCGCAATAAACGCATTGACCGCCTCTATGAACCTCATCGGGGTCATATTCACAATCACATTTGTCGTGATCGCCCCAGCCCGCACAATGTTCGCAAACATCATTCTTTACAACAGCCCAACTAATTGTAAACGCTTTACTAATTGTTTCAACCGTAGCATTGCCGGGTGCATGGTCAGCACACGGGCCACAGCATCTCATCTCCGTTTCTTCATTTTGAACGGTATGCGTTGCCTCGCCTGTGCAATCCTTATCTTTTCCCGACTCACACCTAGCCATTTTAATCACCAAATTGAAATCTCCCACGCTGTATCAAAAGCCTTCTTCAAATCCGCTGGATGTTTGCCTTCTTTTTTGAGGTCTTTGTAACATGGACACATTGGTTCTTTTGAGGAACACTGCATCTTACCACCAGTTTTAGCCATCTTTTTCATACAAGCACACGGGTTGCTTTTACCCGCACCACAACAACAACTTTCAGCATCAGCCATTTTCAACCCGCCCCCTTTGGCTATAACATCCTTTACAGTATGCGTTGCCGTGTTTGGACTCGTAAAGCGGGTTGCTTTCGCCACCCTTCTTGCCACATAGATTGCACTCATCAGCACCAAATCCACCGGGATTCTCAAACATTCCTTTCACCACAGACCAACCCGTGTGAAACGCTCGGTCATTCAATTTTTCTTTAACCATCTTCAAGCACCCCCGCTTCTGCCAATGATTGTCGCAATTCACGCCATTCGGCTGGCGACTTTTCAGCAAAGTGAGCCTGTATTACTGTGAGAACGGACATCGATTGACCCTCTTCAATAGTTTGAGCCTTATCCATCCACTTAGCCAAATCGGTCAATGTTTCTCTAACCTCTTTATGCATTTTGATTGCTAACTGCAAATCAGCGGCTGATACCATCTCCTCCGAATCCATCATTGCATTCTCAACATGATCAAGATGTAATGAGAGAATCCGGTCCATACGGTTCATATTGCGCTCGACACGCTTCAATGACTCATTGACCGTTGACATTGCTTTTGGCAATGCTTCAATTGAAACTTGAGTTTGTATCAATGGTTTAGTGTGTTTTTCCATGTGATGAAATAGTGCTGATTCTTCAATGTCTAATTCAGCGGCAAAGTCCTCGACAGTAGCACGGCCTTCAAGTATTGCCTCTTCAATGATTGCTCTTTCAAGATGTGTGCAAACTGGACATTCTGAATTGCTATTGTTATGGTAATTGCCAGCGTGCCTTCTCATATGACGGTGAGAAGTCCCTTCAGGCCATCCTTGGTCCTTGTCAAGAGCCTTTACATCTAACACTCCAATGCGGATTTGATGCTCAAAATGGTCACGGTCAGGGTGCTGACAAAAGTGACAATTAGCCCTTGTCTTACGCCCCGCCATGTATGGCCCATGACAAGTGCCTCAATTAGACTTTTCATTCAACTTACCATGAATTGTGCAGTAATCGCCGTATTTATCAACGGGGGGTCTTTTGCATCGGTTGCCCGATTTTGTTATCGCTTTGCACTGTATTTCAGGATATACCTTCGGCTTTTTAGGTTCAGGCGGATTTTCAGTTATTGCTTCCCGAAAATCCTGCATCATCGACAGGCGATACCTGTCAATACCGAAAGGATGCAAACTGTTTGATCGCTACTGACATTGTAAAGATAAGCCCGAATACTCCAAGCATCCCTTGTGTAGTTGAGAGATTTTGACCCCTCCATACTAAAGTGACTAATGAAAAGAGCATGAAGGCGATAATGAATATCATAGTAGCACTTTCAACTAACATCTTGTTTGGCGATACGAAAGCATCTAGCGTGCTAGAAAGACTAACTGTTTTCAAATCCTCTTGTTCCTTTTTTCCTTCATTCATAATTATCAACTCATAGAGCCAGTGTTCCTGCGGCCATTGCACCGTTCTTCATTGCGTTACCCATGCCACCTTGTTGTTGGACTTGATTACCAAGCATGTTTCCTAACAAACTGCCAAAGAAGCCGGGTTGATTATTTTGAAGACTCATTGGATTGTGAGCCATCAGGAACATTTGTTGCTGTTGCATTCTTTGCTGGATTCCCATGTTTACATTGTTTTGAACCTGTTGTAATGTCAACTGCAAGTTTTCAGGGGACATTGTTGATAGTTGAGTTGGCATAGAAGAGGGGTCAATGACATAATGGTCCCCGTCAATCTTAAACTTGACATTTGTGAAAAACTCCTTCATTGCTAATGTAACAACACTGCCCATCAATTCGATCAGCATAGCGAAGTTTTGAGATACGATAAAATCAGACACAGGGTCATTGAAATCCAATAGTCGTGCTGTTGCGGTAATAGGGTCGTTTGCCATTTGTTGCATCATTGGATTCTGTGCCTGCTGACTCATCATCATTGCACCCATTCCACCGTTCATGCCATTATTCATGCCATTCATGCCCATTCCGTTCATACCCTGCTGGCCGCCAAACTGTTGTGTCCCGCCAAACTGTGTAGTAGTGGAATTGTCTTTTGAAAACCAACCCATATTCTTACTCTCCTTTTACTGCTAATGCATCTTGAGGACTATTCGCCTGTGTCACTGGCACGGCTACTTGATTCATCATATTTACGCTAGCCCCCATGCCTAAATACTGATTTTGCATCGATTGGCTCTCCAACTGCAATGCACGCAAATCAAAAGTGACCATTACAATATCCGCCACTCCACTTATTGGATTAGGATGTTGAACCATAGTGACTCCTTTACTATGAGCCGCATCTTTTTGAATCATAGCAAAGAATGGTTCATACTTCTGTAAAGATTCCATTGTCGAGCGATTTGTTTTTCTTTGCATTCCTTTCATTAAACCGGCAACACCCGGTATTTTCTGAAACCGTGTTCCTTTGCTAACCTTTTTGCTAAAGCCTTCTGTTTCCAATTCCTCTTCCTGTTTCAAACTAACAAGTGTATGATAAATGTGTAAATGTGCAGGACAAAGCGTGCTATTCATTTCATCGCCGTGATCACCATGCGTTCTAGCGTGAGGTTTACGGGCTTGACCAGTATCTTCATCGAACCAATATGTATCCGCCAATGACAAACCAGTGCGCTCATCAACAATGTGTGCATACGCATTATCGCCTTCAAGGAACCTTCTAACATCGACACCACAACAAGCGCACTCGTAAGCGGCATTGTAGCGATATACTTTGAAGAAGCCAAGATTGTAATTCGGCGGCCTCAATGCTTTACGAAGCATTTTGATATTCTTTTTACGAGCCTTTCTCGGATTTTTGGGATTTTGTTTCAACTGTATTTCGACTGTTGGGATTAAAATCTCCTTCTCGCCTTCAACTCCTCCTGATGAGCCTGCGCTAGCCATTTCAGCCCTTTGCTGGGCTTTCAGTAACTCAAATCCTATGCCACTTTGAGCGGACATAATACGCAATTGTTCATCAGACATTGCTGTTAGTGATGGACTTCCTCCCCCCATGAATGGGACCCACGACATATACCCTCCCAGTCCTGACAGGCTGATAAGGATGGCGGTCAATTACATACCTTCAATCAAATTGATTAGCACTTTTTCCACATTCAGGCCATGTTGTGCGGATATTGCTTCGACATCCGCCCTTATTCCCGCCTTTCTTAACCGCTTTAACCCATCTCTAAACGGCGAAACGATAGGATGTTCACGCTTTAGGTTCAGGTCCCAAAGGACTCTAGCCTGCTGGTCAAACCATATATCCATCTTGTTAATTAGGAAACAAAACAACTTGGGCTGATACTTCTTTGCCTTCTTTTTCATTTTACGGTTGAATGTCGAAGGGTAATGTTTTTTCAACAAAGCATCAATAAGATAATTAAAACCTGCAACTGCATCTATTCGGCACTGTAAATTGGTTAATACCCTGTGGTCGATCATAAAAATTACAACTTCGACATTGCGACCTATCATGTCTTCAACCCATAGATTGCGAAACTGTGCTTGACCGCCAATGTCATTATTAGATATAGCCTTCTTATCCTTTTTCCATCTTAGCAATTTTCGTCTAGCCTGTGGCATTTTGAATCGCTTATGCGTTGAATCATATGCATGTGTAGTCCTAAACTCAAGAGGTATGGGGTCTATATCGCCGGGAACAGTTAGATACTGATCAAGCGTAGTTTTACCTGCCATTGAAGGCCCGTATATCCCAAAACGGTATGGTTTGAGTATTCTGTATAATTGATGCGCTACTGCAACTGAACCTAAAATAAAGTGGCCTGCGACTAAGGCACTCAATAAGAGGCCCCCTTCATCGATTTGTTATGTAGTCCCACACTTCTGAAGGTGGATAGCCCAACGCATCCAAACCAAATAATACTCCAAATGTCAATGCCACGCCGCCAATCAAAGCCGCAAAAGTCCTTACCCATCCTGCCATCCTCTCCATTTTGCGTTCATATGAGTTTTCGGCTAAAATCATAGACATTGCTTCAGCCTGCCTCTCCTGCTTATTGGTGAATGGCCACATTACAGTCCACCTCAATCAGTCATCTTTTTTATCATTATCTGTCGAGTCTTCCGCTTGTTGTTGACCCCAACCATACAACTCACCACCAAACTGCTGTGTTTGGCCAGCCTGTTGATAATAATCACGCTTTTGTGACCTTCTTTGTAGTAAACGCATTTGACTCCTTTGCCATTTGTCATACCGATGCTCTTGTGCAAACTCGGCACGCATTGCCAAAGTATCTCTAACGCCCCCGACATGGAACAATACCATTGCAGTGCATAAAAATCCGAATGCGATCAACCCATACTGCAATCCCATTTCACCGGGCGATGCATCAGGAAGATACCACCCTAAGTGTGAAACTGCCACTGCACTGCCAGTTAGCAATGCCTGCCATAGCAACATTGCGATTAGGTTTACATCTATTCGTTGGTTATCCTGCGCCCAAGGCGGTATTCCGCCCGGACCATTATTTGGTCGGCTAGACCCTCCGTTTTGGTTCATTTTCCTTCATCTCCACGATTTTTCGCCTTGAAATACTGCTCAAGGACAAAGTTGACAAACGACGATTTAGATTCCCTGCCCCTTTCAGACTCCATTTTTTGATACAAGTCATCTCTCATAACAACAGAAACATGTCGGCTCATCAGATATTGCCAGTCCTGACAACCTTATGAGCATTATGATGAAGTAGTGCGACTTGTTGGCATACTGTATGGCGACCTTAATCCCAGCAGTTTTGGCAATGCGTTCATACTTGAGAACGCTAGAAGCAAACTCAATGGACACATCCGCACTAGCCTCATGGATTGATAGAAACGCAAACACCACTGTCCAAAGACAAGAGCAATTCCCAACTGATGCCGCAATTGGTGTTTTGAATTATTACGGGCATCCATTGTTTACTAACAATAATTTAACACAAGACCAACTAAACTGGGCTTCGTTGATGGGTTCAGCCGAACAAATTATCCAACAAGAGGATGCATGGGCAAACCAACAGGTTTCACGAAACAACAATACAATGTTCGCACGAGTATTTGGTTCAGATGTAACATGGATTGATTCATGGGCAACTGCTAACCTGCCGCCAAACACATTGGCATTTGAATACAAATTGAATGCATTGATAGATGCATTAAGAACATGTCAAGGTCCAAACGGCAATGCTGGCTCGATCACTCATCAGATACATTCCGGGCCTGTCGAAGCACCTCGATAATCTGTGACTGGCTCTTATGCTTTTCACGATAGTTACGGGCTAACTGACAACCAAGCCTAATTTTCTGTGTTGACTCCAATTGCCAAAATGCACCGTCTTCTAATCCAAACCGTGTTCCAATATGATTACACAACTCCATGCGACTCATTCCCATAAGGTCATCATCTATTGGAATCTCAAGTATTACTGGTTCTTCAGGATACTTGACAAACCGTTCAATGGTAACATATGCATACCCCATTATATTCATTATTAAACGAAGTGTCCATTGAATCAATTCAACCCCTCCAAGTTGAATGCTGAAAGGTCGATGCCCTCCATTGGAACCTGTGCCTGCTGTCTTTCGGCGAGTCGCATCTGTGTATTTTGAACCGCCTGATCGTGACCTTGTTGTTCAAGTGGATTCCTATCCATCATTGCTTGTTTACTACTATGCCCTGAATAGTCAATGTGTTTGATATTAGGGTCCCAACAAGCATTACAGCCATGCGTTTCACACTTCCCCCGTTCATCCTTATACCCTGCCGCTGGACATACCCACACACTGTCAGGTGCTAAATGAGATGCATTCATTGTTGAAACACTAATTTGAGGGTGGTTAGCCATATAATCGTGGATAAGACCAGTTGCTAATTGATTACCTCTAGGAGTTGAAAGGCGCAATGCTAGATTGCTGGGGATGTCAGCATTATCCAAACCGCCGTTTGCATCTAACCAAGTGCCGACATGATTGTATTCACGAGTTGGCAACCAAAATTGTTTTTCAGGATGCGCTCTCGCTATGTCCACCATCATGGCTAAGTGTTCAGGGGACTGTAAATCACCCGCTGAAAACAGCCTGATATGGTCCCCCGCTTGATGATTTTCAATTTGATATGACAATGCGGCGGCGTATAGCATAGGATTTGCTAAACCTAACATGTTCCTCCATTGAAGACGCTGTGGATGTTCTTGATTCTGTCTGCTGTAATCCGCATAACAACCGCTACATGCTGAACCTTTCACATGTCTTAATTTTCCGCCGACATTACAAGCCGCTGTTGGCAAATCTTCAGCACCACCCCACATTTTACCGGGGGATGATAAACCGCCATAGCCATCGTAACTTTTTGAATTGATTCCTTTTATCCCCGTTTCTTTGATCCATTGTAGTATTTGTCTAGGACTCATTGCCGCCTGACCAGTTTGATTTTGATATATGTCTTTCATTACATGGCCGCCCTGACCATTCCTCAATTGAACGCCAGCCCCCGTAATTGGATATGTTGCTAAACCTGCTCTTGACTCATCTATTGCCTGTTGCCATGTTGGGTGTATTGGCAACTTAGTGGCTTCAATCATCGAACCCTCGCCACCGGGACCAGTATATCCCCTAGACGCACGGAATATGTCAAGTCCGCTACCTAACTGTGGCAACAACTCATTTACCTCACTGATACTACGAAGGAGGATGTCTTTGACTAATGGGTCATGTAAAGGCCCACCGCACGAATGACAAATCAAATGATGCGTATCATCATGGATGATTGCGTTTTCAGGATTTGCTCGACTCATGGGTTCCACGCCCCTCGTGAGTTAGCCCACGATGATACCTCATCAGGGTCTAGTGAATCAATGTTCGCAAAGGCAAACATTTCAGGCACATTCTTTGTTTTGGCTTTCAAGTTGCCTTCACGCCTGCCCGCAATGCCAAATTGACCGCCTTCAGAATCTTCGACAAATCTCAAGTTTTCAGGATGTGCGCTGTCATGCCATGTAACTGGTATTCCACGCTTGGCCATTGTTTGGAACACTCGACCAATCATGTCAGAATCATCGCTAGTCCATCCTAAGTGCTGACCCTCTTGACCACGATAAGGCGGGTCCATTGCCAATGCAAACTTTGGAGGCATTCGCTTCTGACTGATCAAGTCCCTAACTCCCATGTTTAGAATGTTTGAACCTCTTAATGCCTGTTGATATTGTGAAAAATCGCTCTCTTCAGGCGTAATCCCGTATGGGAATGAACCCGATGCGTAATATGCTGGTTGTTTTAGTGTGTTCGCACCCATCCAATCCGGTTTGCCCTGTGGACTCTTAGCCCAATCGGGCCTAACTGTTCCTAATTTGCCCTGTGCATTGTAATCCCATATATCTAAATCATTTTCAGACAAACCAAAACGCTCTCTATTTACCTTGCCCGAATTGATAATATCTTCAATTGTTGCCGCAAATCCTCTCGGCTTGTTTGATTTTGGTCTAGGGCCGGGCATATTCATGTATCCCGCTTTATTGTATCTGAAGGATTGCGAATAGGCGTTCTTAGCAAGGAACCAAGTAATTCTTAGCAATTCAACTTCTTCTTCATCAGTTAGACCAACAGTGTCCCTTTTGTCTTTCAAACGGTTAAAACGGTCCTGTTGCCGATAGTAATTGATTCCATAGTAAACACCATCTAAGTCAGGCAATCCATACTGTTCTATCTCTTCTTGAGTTACTGGGCCACCAACAGGAGTCACCGGAGTTTCTTTACCTCCTTTGTATGCACTGTATGTCGGAGTTTCCCCAACACGGGTCAGAACCATATCCTGTAAAGCCTGTGGGCTAAAGATTTCAGGTCT
>MDTG01438266.1_pt1 | contig 13759 bp, 9 predicted proteins | sample 811421 | NCBI WGS metagenome assembly MDTG01 (sample SAMN05326645, study PRJNA326480) | marine metagenome | isolation source: seawater | place: Pacific Ocean: South East | collected 2011 | reverse complement strand
GAAGAAGAGGACGAAGAAGAAGAAGAAGAAGAAGAAGACGAAGAAGAAGACGAAGAAGAAGACGAAGAAGAAGAAGACGAAGAAGAAGAAGACGATGACGAAGATGCCTCGGTCGAAGAAGAAAGCGAAGAGGAATCTGAGTCTTAAAAGAGATAGCGCGAAGCATAGCAGTAAGCAGACTTGTAATTAGTTTTTTTTGTATACTTTGTTTATTATTATTATTATTATCTAGTAGTAAGACAACGTGTTTCTCTCTCTCTCTTTCTAATGCGCGTGTGTGATACTGTTCTTTCTCTTTCTCTTTCTTCTTAGATATCCGCGATGTCGTCGAAATCGAAAAAGTCGTCGTTCTCGTCTCTCTCCTCTTCGAACGTGTCGGTTTCGTTCACCCGAATGGACTCTGGAAGTTCTCCGTATGCCTTTAAACTTCTTGCCTCTTCTGCCGTGTACTTCAGAATCACGTCTGCTTTTTCGTCTTGAAAATCTCTCAAGCCGAGTAGGATGATATCCGAGGTGTTCACCCACACTTTTTTTCTCATCTTTCCTCGAATGTGGCACAAGCGTTTCACGCCATCGATGCACTGCGCCTCTAAGCGTCCGTTGCCTAACATTCTCAACACTTGCGCGTACTCTTGTCCATCCTCTTTGAAAATCAACTCTCTCTTCTCGTCCGACTCGTTTTTCCCTCTCCTTCGGTTCTTCCCGCCTTTTGCCTTCGCTTTCGGCATCGTCCGTTATTATACGTTCTTCTTCTGTTCTTCTTCGAAAAGAAATCTAATAAATGATGTCACCAAAGAAAAAAAGACCTTCTTCTTCTGTCTCGTCGTCAAAGGTGCTGTCCTCCGCCCCGTTCAAATAAAAAGAGATACACACGAGACGTGCCTTCCTTTTCCTCCTCCTCCTCGGCTTTTTTTTGGCGCGTGGTGGTTCGTCTCGCGCCGCCCTCTCTTTGTGCTTCTGAACTTCGCGTGTTGTTGTTGTTGTTTGTTGTCTTCTTCTTCGATAAGAAAAAAGAATCGTGTCAATCGATTGTGTTCGAATTCCGAGACGAGATGTGTGTGGAGTTTTTTGTTGTTGTTGTTGTTGTTGTGGGATGACCCTCTCAACACTCAACTTTTTTTGTCATTATTCGTTTCGTTTTCTTCGTATGGATATTATTATTACCAGTGTTCGTCCATAGTACCATTTTTATCATTTTTACCATATTCTTGAGTGATGAAAAAAGAAAAGAGAAGGACCCCCTCAATAATCAACACTGCCAATGAATACGAGTAATGCCGAAAGAACAGGAGGAAAAAAGGAGAGGAAGAAGAAGACAAAAACACAAAAAAAAACAAAAAATTTTAATGAAGGGACAAAAAGAAAGAGGTTTTTGCGGCGTGTTGGACAAAGTCTTTGTTGTATTATATAATCTCTTAGTAGTACTATTACCCGGTAGGAGGAGGAGGAGGAGGAGGAGAAGTACGAGTATCGTTCGAAGATATACACACACACATATATATATGCCATAGTGGTGGGAGCAGTGGAGTAGAGAGAGACTCTTCGTGGAGAGTAATAAAAAAACGTCTTTGCGAAACGCGCACGAAGGAAGAGGAGGCGTTGGAGGCGAAGAAAGACGGGGAGATGATGATTCAGAAGATGATGACGAAGTCGACGGGTCCGAAGAGCCTGTCCTGCTGCCTGAGACGAACGACGACGCGGAGCAAATGTCGGACGACGACGACGACGACGACGAAAGCGACGACGAACGCAAAGAGCGAGGACGTAAACGACGACTTTCGCTTTTGTGCACATCAAAAGTTTGGGAATACCAATGGGACTTTGGGAACGACGACGTGTTCGCCGTCGCACAAAAACGGGAAGGGAGAAGGAGGACACTTTTTTCGTCGCAACGCGATGACCACCACGAGGAACAACAACACGAACAATAGAAGAAGGATGACTCCGTGTGTATCGTCGTCGTCGTCGTCGTCGTCGTCGTCGTCGTCGATAAATACCGCGACGACGACTGACACGAATGCGTCAAAAGACACCAACAGAGGATATAAGAGAAGGGACCGTCTGGCACAAATAAAGGGCACGGATAACGGGAAATCAAAAGTAGGGGAAACCTTAGAGTTGAAAGGATGGGTACGATCTGTTCGATCGCAAAAAGACCGCGCGTTTATCGATGTAAACGACGGGTCGGACATGTCCGGAATGCAAATGGTTGTTCTGCAAGAACGCGCGAACGAAAGCGCATGGTCTTTAGTCACCGCGACGCCGAGCGAAGTCTCAACCGGAGCGTCCATACGAGTGAAAGGAAAGGTTGTCGAATCACCGGGGGGGGAACAATCCGTGGAAGTCGTCGTGGATGAGTTGGAGATTATTGGTAAAGCGGACCCGGCGACGTATCCATTGCAGAAAAAAAGACACACGTTAGAATATTTACGAGGGATCGCGCACTTGAGACCGAGAACGAATACCATTGCCGCGGCGTCGAGAGTGAGAAATCAGTTGGCGTTTGCAACGCACCAGTTCTTTCAACAGAATGGGTTTTTATACGTGAACACGCCGATTATTACCGCCTCGGATTGTGAAGGCGCCGGAGAACAGTTCCAAGTGACATGTTTGTTGAATGGATTGGAAGGCGGCGAAGAAGAAGGAGGAATAAATAACGCTCCGTCCGAAGAACAAATTGAAAAAGTAGAAGAACAAGTGAAAAGTCAAGGCGAAATCGTGAGGAAAATTAAAGCAGAGAAATCCGAAGGCAACGCGACGAAAGAGGATGTAGATCGAGAAATTAAGAAATTGTTGCGGTTGAAAGAAGAGTTGGAACTCGCGTCGAATCCGAAAACGACGGCGACGAAAGAGTTGCCGAAACTCAAATCAGGAGCCATCGATTACGAACAAGATTTCTTTGCCAAACGGTCGTATTTGACTGTCTCTGGTCAGTTGAATGGTGAAATCATGGCAAGCGCGGTCAATGACATTTACACGTTCGGTCCGACGTTCCGAGCGGAAAACTCAAACACGAGCAGACACCTCGCGGAATTTTGGATGGTCGAACCCGAGTTGGCGTTTGCGGATTTGAACGACGACATGGATTGCGCGGAAGCGTATTTGAAACACTGCATCGCGCATGTTTTGAAACACTGCGACGAAGACTTGGCGTTCTTCGAAAAGAACATTTCAAAAGATAACTTAAGAGAACGGTTACAGAACGTCGTCGATCAAGATTTCGCTCGAATCACGTACACTGAAGCTGTCGAACACGTCTTATCGGCGAAGAAAAAATTCGAGTTCCCGATCGAATGGGGAAGCGATTTACAATCCGAACATGAACGATACATTTCGGAAGAGGTGTATAAAGACCGGCCGGTGATTGTTCGCGATTATCCAAAAGATATCAAAGCGTTTTACATGCGCGCGAATGATGACGGTAAAACCGTCGCGGCGATGGACGTTTTGGTGCCAAAAGTTGGCGAATTAATGGGAGGTTCGCAACGAGAAGAACGATTGGATGTTTTGGAGAGAAAGATCGAGGAAGTTGGGTTGGAGAAAGAATCATACTGGTGGTATTTGGAGTTACGAAAGTACGGCTCGGTGCCGCACAGTGGGTTTGGTTTAGGTTTCGAACGGTTGGTCCAATACGTCACCGGCGTGGAAAATATTAGAGACGTGATTGCGTTTCCTCGATATCCCGGCAGTGCGGATTTCTAAAATACCTGTGGTTTTTCCTATACTAACTCCAACTAATCTACATATATTCGAATAATACTTCTCTTTTCGCCCGCGTGACCGAGTGCAAACTCCCAGAGACGCACACTATTCCTCTGCCACCATTCTTTCGCACTAAAACATCTTTTGCGTATTTCATAGCCTCTGAAAAATCCTGAACGACGACTCCTTTGAAATGCTCATTTCCAGCAATCACTTCGGGTGCGGTCGATCGCACATCTTCCCCGGCAACGTCCACTTTTGTGGCAACCATTTCAACCATCGAAGGTGTCTCGGACAATGCTTTTAATATACCCGCGTGGTTTTTATCCGATGCCATGGCAAGGACAAACACGATTGGTTCATCATTCGAGAAGACTTCGAGGAGTGTTTTTCTCAAGCACACAGCTGATTCTTCCGTGTGTGCACCATCCGCAATGATTGTAATATTGTCGCTGTTAGTAGTAGTATCTGAACTTTGTGGTCGTCGGAGGATCTCAAAATTTCCAGGCGATGAAAACGAAGAACATGATTCAAAACCATCACGAATGCTCTTCCAGGTGAGTTTATCCCATTTTTTTCCTTCGGAGGCGTTTCTCATCATATAAGACAAGACGTTCAAAGCTAACTCGGCGTTTTCTCTTTGGTGTGGACCGAGAAACGGTAGGTTGATGGATCCGTTGAATTCTTCTTCTTCTTCTTCTTCTTCTTCTTCTTCATTCTTTCTTTTCCGAACGCTCACGGAGACTCTTTGTTTGAGCACCATGCCATCGTCATCACTAATATTTACCAGACGTACCTTCGCGTTGTTTTCGATAATAACTCCACCCTGGTTATTGATCCCTTCACGAATCAATTTGTCCACTTTTCGATCATTTTGATGCCCGATGAATGTCGGGCGCGACGGTTTACAAATGCCAGTTTTGGCTCTGACGATGGATTCTATGCTTCCTCCAAGCGCGTCCACGTGTTCCTCGCCAATGTTCGTTAAAATCGAACATTCCAACGAGTTTTCGTCGAAAACGTTCGTCGCGTCACGTATCCCACCTAATCCAACTTCTACTAAAGCTATGTCTACCTTTTTCTTTTCGAAATACTTCAACGCCAATGCCGTCAACACTTCGAAGTGCGTCAACTGTTTTATTAATAACAACGTTGATCTATCTGTTTCTTTAACATTTAAATCTGTTGTCTTCCAACACTCTTTGAATAACTCGCACAAGTCTTCGTCGTTGTATTTTCCGTTCACTCGTATTCGTTCCGCGAACGAGTGAACGTGTGGGGATTTATACGTGCCTACCGCATATCCGGCTTTCTCCAAGCAAGAAGAAAGTAAAGCAATTTGTGTGCCTTTGCCTTTTGTGCCACCTACGTGAATAGTTTTGTACGTTCTCCCAGTGTGCGGGTTGCCCAAGAGCTTCAAAAAAACGTGCATTCGCTCCATATTAAACACATCGTTCGAGTCTTCATCTGTTCCCGCTTTGGACGGGATACCTTTTTGTTCGTGATTGACAAAGGATTTCAACAACTCGTCCAATCCATGGTCGTTGGAACGAGAAGAAGAGTGTAACAAAAATTCTATTCTGTTCTGAAAAAGATGCGACCAATTCGCATCTTCCACTCTGTTACTCCGTGTGCAGGGTAAAAGTCTTCTAGATGCTACGCGTAGTCTAGCCATCATCGTATTCGCCCTCTTTCTCCTCGTGTGAGAAGAAGAGGGCGAGGAGAAAAAGTGGATGGAGTAAAAAATGGTCCACATCTTTTTGGCTTCGGTCCGACGAAGAAAAAATTAATTTTGTACACTTCAACACCATATTCCCGATCAAAATATATCTACAATAATATCAAATTATATTTTTATACACGATCATTGCAATTTTTGCTATTAATATAATTCTATGATAGTTGAATTATTGTTTTTTTCGGGAAAAAACTCGAAAAATAATCTACCTACTCAGATTTTGTGTAATTTTCCTGAATATTTAATTATCTTTTCTTCAATTGTTCATTAATATATTATATATTCGTGTTTCAAACGAATAAAGTATTATAAACTAACTATATTGGGGATAACAAAAAAATCGGATTGAAATAAAATTTGTAATTTAAATATTTACCCAGCATATGAAACAGTTACGCATATAGAGTTAAATTAATATCAATCATATAAATATTTAATCATATGCACTCATTTAAATGCAAAAGTTCGTTTGGGAACAAGTCTTTTTTAAATGGTAGCAAAGAAAAATTTCCGTTTGGTCCGTCCTTTGTTTTTGGCGAGGGACAAACACGCCATAACACGAAAAGGCTAACTCTCTTCCTTCCTTCGTTCCTTCCTTTCATAGAAGAAATAATAAAATGCACATCACCAACGTCGGTGGTTCCTTAACCACCGCAGTGTGTTTGTCGCTAATCGCGTGGTCGGTTCGCGTTTTGAGGTCGTCGAAGCCGAATCTTTTGAAAGATTTGCAAAGTCACTTGAAGAACAAATCGGAGGACTCTTCGGCACGGAACGAAAACAAATCAACGTCTATCAACTCAATTAAAAAGAAAGCTCGCAGCGCGGCTCGGCACGAGAGTTACGCTCGATTATCTCCGGTCGTTTTTTGGCTGTTAGTGGAAACGAAAGCGGTGGAGTTTTTTATCGTCGACGTGAGCGATCGAAACGAAAGTTCAGACTTGGTTCGTGCGTTGCAAAGACGTTTCATTTCGGAGGAAAAAGAAGAGGAAGAGACGAATAAGAATAAGAACAGTCACAATAAATCTTTATATTACGTGCGAATGGATCTGAGCGAAGTCTTATTGCTTCTCAGGAATAGAAACTCGCCGTCTTCCACCACTTCAACGTTTCATAAACGATACCCGAGAACGAAGATTCCTGGTTTTCGAAGCAATCTAATATTCGTCTCGCCGCACGGCAAACATGCTGCGCAAGCTGCCGCACAAGCCTCCAGTTTAGGCTTTTCTCGATGTAGTACGGTTGTCGGAGGAATGGTTTCTTTGATCCCGTTGTTAGATTCGGACATGAAATCGTTACTTTCCGAGGAAGACGTTTCCTTATCTCGAGATGCGTTTATGACCTTATTGGAAAGCTCATACCTCCTCTCCAGCGGCGCTGCAGTCATCATAGATATACGAAGGTACGACGAAAGAGCGTATTACGGATCCGTCAGAGGTACCATCCACATGCTCGTCGATCACATCCCGAAAGCGTTGTTATTAGGCGATGAAGATTGGTTCCGATCGTTTCGATTTCCAAAACCAAAACCGGAAACCTTCGTCGTTTTGTTGACGAGCTCCTCTTCGAGAGCGAACTGGGCAAGGCAGGTGTTCAGTGACGCCGGCGTGACGAACGTGAAAACGTACTCGGTCAAAAATGGGTTCGCTTGGGCGCAACACTCTAGGTGCACGAAATACGAAATGTTCGAGGAAGGCGAGAAACCTCCAGAAGCCATGGATTTGGGGAGTAGCTTACCGTTTTCTCGAGCGAAAGGCGAAGGCGAGTTGAGAATTGACAACGTTTTGGTCAGTTGATTGTTGAGAGCAGAGAGGTAAAGAAAGAGTACGAGTGCGAGTGCGAGTAGTAGTAGTAGTAGTAATAGTATTTCATGGGTAGGAGCAAAAAACATAGTAGTACAATAGAATGAGAGATGGAACAAAAGTGAGCTGCTTTTTTTGCAGTTTTTACCTCCAAAGGTTGTTTTTTCTGTCAAAAATTGTGTCCAAATGTCGTACATAATTCGTTCTTTCTTCACAAAAATTAATTCCTTGGTATTATCCAACGCAACGAACTCGCGAACGAATAAAAGAGAAGACGGCCATAACGATGACGGCGAGGATGAGCGTGTCTTCCTCGACATCCCCATTGGCGGAAAGAAATCCAATCCATCGTCGTCGTTGTCATCATCTTCAACGTCTAAGAAACAGAAGAGGAGGAGAGGTCACGCAGAAGAAAAACGCGACAACGCGAGTAAAAGCGTTGCAAAAGGACTCTTCTTTCTCCCTGGACACTCTGCAAGAGAAGGCAGAAAAGTTTGTGAAACACGTGAAATCGTATCGAATCACCCGAGTCGTCGAAGGTGAAGACGAGGGAGTGGAAGAGGAACGACAAATTAAATATTCTTCGGAGAAGAGTTCGATTGAAAAACCAACGCGTGCAAAAAGTAACAACGATAACAACAACAACAACAGAAGAAGAAAAAATGACATCGAAACATACGGTAAAACTAACGAGGAAGAAAAGTACACTCTAGTTTGCGCGCAAACGTACAAAACCGATCGAGAAACGAGAGACTTGGTCTCTGTGGAAATACAAGCACAGAAAGGGGCGTTGCTAGGTTCTTTGATGATGGAGAAAGTTTTGGAGCGAGGGTGGTGGGACCATGCGACTGATATGCCGTCGCCCGGAAGCGCAGAATTAGCTATGGATGCATCTCCAGCATTAGAATTCCAAGCGTTAAAAAGACAACAAAGGAGAGATTTAAACGCAAATGTTCGCCAAACGATTGAAAAAGAGCTGGGAACGACCGTTGATTTCAACGCACTCGTGAGGAAAGTCATCGAGAAAGTTTTTGAAGAATCCTCCGGGGTATTACCAAATGAAATTCCCTTGACGAAACGAATGACGGAAGAGATTCTGAGAGACGTATGCACTTCTCCGAAAGTCAGTTTGTATAAGAACACTCTTCTATATCTATCAGAGAACGAGGAGGAGTTTGCCATCTCGTCCTCGAGAAGAGATTTTAGCATCCAAGCAGAGTTTGAAGCCAAAAAAGTCTCGTTGACGAATAATAATCTGCACCCTTTAGCGGTGGTGACGCTGTCGATCATCGAGGACATGTCCGTTTCGATTTCGGAAGGGATCACAAAAGCCGTGTTATCGACGAACGCGTTTGGTCTCGTCTCAAACTTGAAATCTTCAAGAATTTTGAACAAGTTTCGCAACCAACAGAGATTTTCCAAGTTTCTGTTCGATAACTATTGCGACGTGGAGAACATTTTCTCGGATAGGTTTGAATTGTACGGTTATTACGCAGAGACCGATCAGTTGATCAAAAGAACTCTGTTTATGCAAAGAGTCAACGAGTTGGAGAAATTAAGGGGTCTACGATACTTTGTTTCCATTGTTCTCGAAGCATTAGATGTCTTCGTACCTGTGTTGTTTCAGGCATGGAAAAACGCGACAAAAGTAGCCACATACCTCCTAGTAGTTGTGTTAGGAAGAAGCATTGGGTTAGTGTATCGAGGAATTAAAGACGTAGTGGACGATTCGATAAATCGAAACAACGGAATGGGGAGATTTTAATATAATTGATGACTTTATTTAGTGTGAATCTCTTTCAGTTTTTCAAGTATATTATATTACACATATTGTCTATCAGTCGGCGACCAACTGCAGACGAGGACTTTCTTCTTATTCTATTATTCGTATTCATTCATTTTCTATATTTTCTTATTGCAAATTGAACATGCGTCTGGCCAAGTTTCTTTGGATTGACTGCGAATCACTCCCGACGTCGACGTTCGCTTGCGAGTTCATGGATGTCTTCGCGATGTCCAATTGCAAAGCGAGTTCGTTGTTTCTGTGATGAACAGTAGTAATGTCTCCAATTTGATCAGCTGTGCCCATATCCTTCATGAATTTTATGAACTGCATGAAAATACCCGGCAATGTGCGATAGCTCGCGTAGTTGATACCGAATTTTGCCGCCTCCTCTCTGACAATTTTCGCGATTGCTGGGTAGTGGACGAAGCAAATCGCCGGGAACATATGGTGCTCCACTTGCAAGTTCAACCCACCGGTAAAAAAGTTTCCGATTCTCCCACCCCAATCAGCGGAGGTGACTAATTGCTGGATGCCCCAATCTCTTTCCCAAGCTTCCCCGCCGGTATCTTCCGGAACTTTCGCTTCCGCGACGTTGTGAGAAACGGCAAAAGTGCATGCCAAAACCATACCTTGGACGACAATGAACGAGGCAACGGCCGCGAGAACAGTAGACGTGGCGTGATTCGCTAACGGCGCCAAAAGCAAACCAAAGTGGGCAATTTTACCGATAATCACAGTGGACAACTCTAAAGCAGTCGCGCCGTGCAACTTTGCGCCCTCAGTGTCTTTCGTGAACAAACCTACAATATCGCCGACTTGAAACACAACTTGCATCAACGGAAATGCGAGGAACATATACAAGTGTTGAAACTTGTGAAACCATTTCCTTTCTCTTCTCGCATCAAAGCGTATCAATGGCATCGACGTGAAGACGTCTTGATCTAACGCGTTGTCGTTGCAGTGGATGTGATGCGAAACTTGATGGTGGTACCGCCACATCAACGAAGATCCGCCGATTAAATCATCCGTTAAGCCTAACAAGTTGTTCACAAGTGGAGATGGACTCATGGCGCCGTGGTTGGCGCAATGCTGCACGGTCAAACCAATCCATGCGCCGGAAAGTCCAAGCAACGCGCCGGATAGCACAGACGGAAACGCGTAATAAATCGAGTACGCAAACACGGCAAAACCCAAAATCACACACGTGGCAAAGTCCCCGCCTTGTCTGTGCTTATTCTTACCTTCCTCCGGGAACAATTCCGAGCGAACTCTGATTCTAATCGAGTTATATAATGGCGAATCGTTCGGTCTGGGCGACTTTGGTACCGCCTCCACCGGAAAATCTTTCAACACAGGGAGCATGCGAAACCTCGCCACCGCGACTTCCGGTCTCAAGTGATACGACTCCAATAGCGCCGTCGAGTCTCTCCCGATAGCTAGATTCAACAACCAGTTCCCTCCTGGATGTTTCTCGATGAATGGATCTAAATCGTACGCCACGTCTCTGTATATCGTCCACCTTTTATCCTTCCATTTTGGATCTGTCCACGGGTCCTCCTTCCCGGGCATGGCAACGTCCGGTCTCGGCGCTTCCACTTCGCCAAAGATGCGTGGAATAGCTACCGCAGCATTTCTAAAGGAGATATATCCCCTCTTTTGTTGTTGTTGTTGTTCCTTTTGATATCGTTGTTTTCTGAGCGGAAAGCTCTTCATAATCACGGATTGTGTTTTCGACGCAGCAGATATGTTGCTGCAGAGATATCTCTTACTCGTGCTCGTCGATCCAGCACTGTTGATGTTGTTGTTGCAGTAGAAGTTGTTGTTGTTGATCGACAACGGGCGACCAAAAACGCTGCTACTACTCATCATCATCATTTCTACGATTGATGTAGGCGTGCGCGCGTGCGTGCGTTCGAGAGAGAATGAATGACGATTCGACGAGGACGATAATGTTGAAGAGGAGTGCCTTTTTTGTGAGAGAATTTTTTCGTCGTACATCGTCTATACTCGCTCAGTTCTCTCTCATTTTTTTTGGTTCTCTCTTCCGATCTCTCTCATTTTTATCATTTTTGAGATGAGACTCTTTTCTTTTCTTTCTCGTGTGGAGTGGTAAAAGTAAAAATGATCTCATCAAAACGATCGATCGATCGATCGATCTCGAACCCCCCCTTTTTTTTCTTTTTTTTTTTTTGGTTTTTAGTTTTTGGATGGGCCCTCTTTCTTCTTCTCTCGTCTTTTGATGGAGAAAGAGTTTTTTCCTTCGAGGATACCTTCAAAGAAGAACGAGCCCTCCTCCTCCTCTTCTTCCTCTTCCTCCTCCGTAAACGTCTGTCGTCTGATTTGCCGTCGAAACGCGTTTGGAGCAAAGAGTGCGAGAAAGAGAGAAAGAGAGAAAGAGAGCAGAGAGGAAGGAGAAGGAAGAATCACACGCAATCGTGTCTCTTGTGGGTAAAACGCATTCGTTTTAAAGAAAGAGAGAGAGAAAAGGCAAAAAAAAATGTTGGCGAGTGGTATCGCGGACAGACTCGTCTCCTCGACGATGTGTTCATCAGCATCGTCCGATGACGGAAAGAGAGCGAGATCGCAAAAGGCGCGGGCGATGACGGGGACGGGGCGGAGTGATGGTGGCGAGACCGCGTCCTCTGCTCGAAGGGGGAGAAGAAAGAGAAGAGGAAGCGTATCGGCGAGTGCTGCTTATCTCTCCTGTCGTCGTCATCATCTACATCGTCATAATCAGAGTCGGAGTCAGTTGGAACAAAGTGGAATAGTCACAAAAACAGCGCAGAGGAGAAGGAAAGGGGGAAACATACGATCGCTCGCGCCAAACGCGTTATTCGATCCGTTAAAATTTGATCCTAACCGAGTCTCCGTGTCTTTCTGCGAAGATTCCGTCTTGAACGACTCACCCACTTCGTTGTTGAAACCGAGAAGATACACCTTGACGCACAACGATTTGACGAGACATTTAACGTTATCAGTTTCAAAAGAATTTAACGAAACGCAAATGAGCATTTGGTACACGAAATTATTGAGAGACGAAGTTTTAGCGGAATGGCGATCTGATGGATTGCACTTGTTTTGTCAAGTCTCTGCCGATGGCGCGTGGTGGATCCGATGGGCGGCGACGTTCAGAGCGATTGTGTTTCGACAAAAACTTCCGTTAGTTTTGGATACTTTGCGATACGCGGAGAGATCTTTGTTTGAAAAACATCCAGAGTTATTAGAAACGCCAGTGTACGTAAACTTTAGTTCAGTAGAATCAGCGAGAAAGAACCGAGAAGGGAGCGATAAGGAATATTGGGGGGTGCTGAAGCACGCAGGAGGGAAAAACGAGTTGCGATTGAAAGTGAATGAAAACAACGAGAACGACGAGGGAGACTTATCCTTTTCGTCTTCCTCCTCGTCCTCGTCCTCGTCCTCGTCTTCGTCCCCGTCAGAAGCAGCAACTGTAACAGCACAGAGAGACTTGCAAACTATGTTGGAACTTTCGCGCGCGAGAGCAGAGAAACAGGTTTTGCCGCAATATCAGCGAAAAGAGTTTGAATTACCTTTGAACAATACGAGCGATCCAGTGGTGAACGAAGAAGAAAAGGAGAATATAGCAAGCAGCAAATCTCGATGATATTAACACATGCTAATTTTGAACAACAATAATTACAATTACTACAGCAGTTCTAGTTATAATAAGTTTTGTTTGCGTGGAGTAATAGAGCAAATGTCCGACTCGCTCACGAAAGACAACTAGAAAAACTCACGCGTTACCACCACCCACTTTTTCGGCCACATCATTTTGGCATCATCATTTCCTCTTTCGGCAACCGTTCGGCCATTTCTTTCTCTTTCCGTTTCTTCGCTCTCTGTCGAGCTTTCGCCGAAAGTTTATGCTTGTGCCCTTGTTTCTTCTTCACGCCTCCTCCAGCCGTCAAACTTTTTTCTCTGTCTTCAATATTTTTAAGTCCAATGTGTGTCTTTGCCGTGTGTTTCTCCCACGGTTGCGCGTGCAAAATCTCCACGTGTTTCCCGTCTAAATAGTTGTTCGGATGTTGATTACAATTGCGCACGACGTATCGCGCCGTCTCCTTTTTCTCGAACGTTAAAAAAGCGTATCCCTTACTTTCTCCCGTTTCTTGATTTTTGGCGTGCCAAAGCCGAACGACCTTCCCGTGGGGTTCCCCGAATCTCTCTCTCAGTTGTGCGTCCGTGCAGGATTTGGGGAGATATTTTAAATACACTTCTCTCTTATCCGCGAAATCCGAAGCCGAGCGGCCCATCATGCCATGACGGAAGCGTCTCCCTTCTCCGATGTGGGTTGTTACAAAAAAGGTTGTTGTTGTTGTTGTTTATGGGGTCTTTTTTTAAAAGACCTCCTCCTCCATCATCCATGTCCATCCTCCTTCCTTTCTCTTTTTTTTCTCGGACGAGGAAATGGAAAGGAAAGGAAGAACTTTTGAAGAAACAAAACCACAAAATCGAAAAAACGCAAGCACAAAATTGTGCGCGTAAAACAGCCGCCACGAGTGATCACGCCTTGCGAAGATCAAACTTCGGGTCAAAGGTTGAATTTGCATCGTAAACAATTAAAATGGCGCCATACATGGGAAGCATCTCCAAACCGGAGAACGCGTTGAAACGAGCGGTAGGTTTACGATGATGTCTCATTTTTATGTGGAAGTGCGCCGAGTGGCGGTGCAAAATCCCAATCGAGAAAATCTCTCTCTCTCTCTCTCTCTCTCT
>MDTG01367571.1_pt1 | contig 13760 bp, 15 predicted proteins | sample 811421 | NCBI WGS metagenome assembly MDTG01 (sample SAMN05326645, study PRJNA326480) | marine metagenome | isolation source: seawater | place: Pacific Ocean: South East | collected 2011 | reverse complement strand
GTGCCCTTGGGCGGACTCGAACCGCCACTCCCGTGAAGGAAACGGATTTTGAATCCGTCGCGTCTACCAATTCCGCCACAAGGGCCGACCAGCCCTCCTCATTTGCCTGATTATCCGTCTTGCGTCAATTGCTGAAGGGCTATCTTTTCATATCTTTTGTTGATGCAAAGCTGCGGCGATCGCGCACATCATCATCATGATCGTGTTGCCAAATAGCGCGCGTCACCATACGCGCATGGGCAAACAAATCAGCCTCATGCACAATGCCGATGAGCTTTCCGTCTTGCAAAACCGGCACTGCTTCACCGATAAAATCGGCCATGGCGCCTTGCGCTTGCAAGGCGGTTTGCTTGGCCTGCAAAACCAAAGGTGCTTTTTCAAGATAGTGACCGGCTGGGCTGTCTTGTGCCTTATTGACCAGCGCATAAAGGCACAATTTGCCAACCCATTGCCCCTTATTATCGAGCATATGCGCTTCGGCGCAGCGGGCGCGTGCCATTTGCGATATTGCGTCTCCGACATTGACCGTGTCTTTGAGGGCGACGAAATCATTGGCCATTAATTCGGTCACCGGGGTTGCTTGCAGCGCCAAATTTTCGCGCCCCAATGATAAATCAACGCCACGCGCCAATAATTGCGGATCAAAAACCGAGCGCGCATAAAGACGCGAGGTCAATAAATTGGCCGTCACAATGCTCACCATTATAGCGGTGGTAGCGGCATAATTTTGCGACAACTCGAAACCCAGTAAAATCACCGCCAAAGGCGCACCCAAAAGCGAGGAGGCCATCGCCGCCATGCCGGCCAAGACGAACAGTCCGCTATCGGGCATATAGCCGGTGAGCGGCGTCAAAAGGGTAAAAGTGCTGGCCGCCAAGCCGCCCAAAGCGGCACCGATAAATAAGGCCGGGGCAACTACGCCGCCATGAAAATAAAGTGTCAAACACAAGCCTGCAGCCAGCGCTTTCAAGAGAAAAAGGGTGAGCAAGCCAAGCGCCGAAATCTCGCCTTGCAGCATGGCGGAAATCATATCGAGGCCCGGGCCCAATATGCCGGGTGCAAAATGTGCCAATATGCCAACCGCCAAACCGGCCAGCGCCGGACGCGCCCAAAGCGGCAGCGGCAGTGCCACCATGTGCGCGCGCAAATTATCAAGCCCGCGCATCAGCGTGACCGCCAACAGACCCGAGGCCAGTCCGAGCACAAGCAAAAGGAAAATGTCAAATGGCCCGGCCATGCGTGTCGATAATATAGGCAGCATAACAATATGCTGGTTCAACACCTCGCCGGAAAACACATAGGCTGCGGCCGAGGCTAAAGTGACCGGGGCGAAAAAGCGCAAGGAATAGTGCCGCAACACCACCTCATGGGCGAATAAAATTCCCGCCAAGGGGGCCGAAAAGGCGGCTGAAATGGCCGCTGCAACACCGGCCCCTAAAGCCATTTCGCCGAAATGTGGCGACAGGCGGGTGAAGCGCTTCATGCTCGCAGCAAGGCTGGCCCCCAAGACGACAAGCGGCCCGTAAAGGCCGGTCGGCGAGCCGCCACCCAGCGCCAGCACTGATTTCAACAGGCTGATATAGCCCGCCGAGCGCGAGACTTGCGGGTTGGGTTTGTGCGCCGCATGAATGACATCGGCCAATTCGACCGGCGGCTGGGGGGCCAGCCAGCTGAGCAGCGCGCCAATGGCCAGTCCGGCCAATATCGGAATAATCAACCAACTTATATGCAAGCCGCGAAAACCGACACTGAATAAATCATCACCGGGCCGCCATTGTGCCAATAGAAGCTCAACTGCGCCGAAAGAGGCGAGCGCCGCATAGGCGACGATGACACCGATGAAAATGCCGATGGCGGCAATTGCCAAACCGTGTCGCAGAGAAACGGTCATGCGTTGCGCTGCGCGGCCCCAAAAAGCCGAGAAAAATAATTTGAAACGCGCCATGATCCTTTGCATGGCGCGATGCTACTGCAATTTTCAGTCGACAAAAACATCTTTTCAGGGGCGCGTGGCAGGGTTAGGGTGCGCCGCATGGTAACCGGTTTTTTACGCGCCCTTTATGACAAAACACTGGCTCTGTCGCGCCATCGCCGTGCTGGCTGGGCTTTGGCCTTTGTGTCATTTATCGAGAGTTCGTTTTTCCCGATACCGCCTGATGTCATGCTCATCCCCATGGTTTTGGCCGACCGTTTGAAAGCCTGGCGCTATGCGATGGTTTGCACGCTCGCTTCAGTTTTCGGGGCACTTGTGGGCTATGCCATTGGCTATGTGTTTTGGGAAGCTGCCGGCCAGCCGATTGTCGCTTTTTATAATGGTGAGGTTGCGTTTGACCGTTTTGTGGTCTTTTACGACGATTGGGGCATTTGGGTTGTGCTGGCCGCAGCCATCAGCTTTCTGCCCTTTAAAGTCGCAACCGTTGCGAGCGGGGTCAGCGGCTTGGCGCTGGCGCCTTTCCTCATCACCAGTCTTATCGGTCGCGCCATTAGGTTTTTCGGCATTGCGGCGCTTGTCTATTATTTCGGCCCTGATGTTCAAAAATTCATCGACCGTTATTTCAATATTCTTTCCTTGATTTTGGTCGCTGTTTTGCTCTTGGCTGTTTTCTTGATAGGAGCGTTATAATCATGCCTGCTTTATTTGCCTCGCTATCGGCACGGATTGCTCTGGTATTTGTGCTTGCTTTGGCCGTCATCAGTGTAGCCTTATTATCGCAATATTGGGGCGGGTTGTTGCCCTGCGCCTTGTGTTTAAAACAGCGCGTGGCATTTTATCTCGCCGTCCCGCTATTGGCTTTGGCTTCGTTTTATGCGTCGCGTGCGCCCTTGGCCACACGCGGCCTCTTGACCACAATCGGGATTATTTTTCTGGCCAATGCGGGGCTTGGTTTTTATCATGCCGGCATTGAATATGGCTGGTGGCCCGGTCCGGCCTCGTGCGGCGGCGGAGCTGCACAAGTGCTTGATTCGGGTGCACTTTTTGAGGCTTTAAAAAGCGGTGCCATGGTGCGCTGTGATGCCCCAGTATTCACCCTATTCGGACTTTCATTGGCTGGTTATAATGTTATTGCCTGTTTGGCTTTAGCCGGATTGGCTTTTTATAAAACTGAAAGTGAAATGAGCCGATAATGACTGCCCCTGCAAACGCTCGAAGATTGGCCGAGATGATCCGCGTCGACCATGCCGGAGAGCATGGTGCCGTGCGCATCTATGACGGGCAAAAAGCGGTGTTTGGCAAGATTAAAGGCAAGGAAGATATCGTCGATTTGGTCGCCCATATGGCCGAGCAGGAGCAAGAACATTTGGCTTATTTTGACGCGCTGATAAGCGAACGTGATATTCGACCGACCGTTTTGTCACCGTTTTGGGATATGGCCGGTTTTACGCTCGGTGTGGTTACTGCGCTGATGGGTGAAAAAGCAGCTATGGCCTGCACGGCAGCGGTTGAGACCGAGATTGACGCGCATTATGCCGCGCAGCTTGAGGCACTGGCTGATAGCGATGATAAAGCCGACAAAGCGCTGGCCAACAAGATTGAGAAATTTCGTGCCGATGAGGCACTCCATAAAGACACGGCTTTAGATCATGGCGCGCAAGACGCTCCGGGTTTTGAGACGATGAGCCGCCTCATTCGCCTTGGCTGTCGCATTGCCATTCGCGCTTCGGAAAAAATCTGACGCTTACGGCTCCAGTTCGGTATCCCAATAAAGATAATCCTGCCAGCTTTCATGACAGTAATTGGGCGGAAATTTGCGCCCGTTCTCATGCAATTCATAAACCGTTGGCTGGTGCGGCCTATGGCGCGGCACCATGCCGGCTTTTTTCGGCATACGCCCACCTTTTTTGAGATTGCACGGGCTGCAGGCGGCGACGACATTTTCCCATGTGGTTCGGCCACCGGCGCGGCGCGGAATGACATGGTCAAAGGTTAAATCATTGGGGGCACCGCAATATTGGCAGGAAAAACCGTCGCGCAAAAAAACGTTAAAGCGGGTAAAAGCAGGATGGCGTGGCGGCTTTACATAGGTTTTCAGCGACACGACGCTGGGCAAGGTAAATTCGGTTGAAGGCGAATGCACCACTGTGTCGTAATGCGAGACAATATTTACGCGATCGAGCACCACGGCTTTCAGCGTATCTTGCCACGACCAGAGCGAAAGCGGGTAATAGCTTAGGGGACGGAAATCAGCATTCAGAACCAAAGCTGGACATGATGCCGGATTTCTGAAATCGGGCGGCTCAGCCCTCACAAATTCTATCGCCTCCGAACCGGTTCTATGCATGGTGATATCTCCGATAAATCCCTCTCAAGTCACGCGCACGTCTCACGAATCATTCTGGACTAGATTATTATGCCTAAAATGAGCCGATGACGGAAATGCGACATGACAGCCCGCTCGGCGCGAGTTTGCGTCACCATATGAAAAAGCCGCAAATCAGAGGTTTTTCGCCTGTTCACCATTATAATAAAGCCATAAAAGCCGAGCTGCGGCGCTGCGATGGCCGGCCCAGCGTGAAGCAAATTCGGCCAATTCATCGGCATTGGGACGCTTATCAAGCCCATATAAAAGTCGCACGGCGTGCTGCAAGGCCAGATCACCGCTCGGAAAAATATCGGCGCGGCACAAGGAAAACAGCAAATAACATTCCGCCGTCCACGGCCCGATGCCCTTCAGGGTGACAAGCGCGTCATAAACCGTATCATTATCGGCGTGCCGCAAAGCGGGAAGGTCAAGCCCGTGGCTGACCACCGCTTCGGCAAGGCCGCGCAAATAACGCTGTTTGGGGCGCGATATGCCACAAGCCCCCAGCGTTTCGTCATCCATCGCCAAAAGATTGACCGCATTAATCTCGCCAATCGCTGCATCAAAGCGCGCTTGAATGGCGCTGGCGGCGGCGGTTGAGACTTGCTGGCTGATCAGCAGACGCGCCAGCCCTTCAAAGCCGTCAGGGCGCGCGCGAATGGGCGGGGCACCATATTCGCAATAGGCGGCGGCCAAGTGTTTGTCGTTTTCGGCCAAATGATCGAGGGCGGCCTGCAGCTGTTTTTTTGTTTTATATGATTGCATCGCACCGCATTATGGCGCAGGAAAAAGCGCGATGAAAGATCAAAAGCCCTCAGTAAACGGCTTTGTCACCCGTTTTGCGCCAAGCCCCAATGGCTGGCTGCATTTGGGACATGCCTATTCCGCCCTTATCGGCGCGCGTAATGCTCGAGAAGTGGGTGGGCAATTTCTTTTGCGTATTGAAGACATTGATGTCGGCCGTGCGCGCCCGCATTTTGTCGAGGGCATTTACCAAGACCTTGAATGGCTGGGGCTGAACTGGCCCGAACCGGTGATGGTGCAATCGACGCGCTTTGAGGTTTATGAAGCGGCTTTGACCAAGCTGCGCGCGCAAGGTCTGGTCTATCCATGTTGGGCGACGCGGCGCGAAATTTTGGCCGCCATTGAAGACAAAAAAGACTGGCCGCGTGACCCGGATGGCGCGCCTTTATATCCCGGCCTGCACCGCGATTTGGCAGACAGCCAGCGCAAAAAATTAATGTGGGAGGGCGCGCCCTATTGCTGGCGGCTTGATATGGAAAAAGCGCTGGCGCAAGTTCAAGACCCCTTAAGCTATTGCGAGCTTGGCAGCGGCACGGCAGAAAACATGCCGCTAGATGCGGCACTCTATGGCGATGTGGTGCTGGCGCGCAAGGATGTGCCGACCAGCTATCATTTGGCCGTGGTGGTCGACGATGCGGCGCAACATGTCAGCCAGGTGACCCGCGGACGCGATTTGCAAAGTGCCACGGCCATTCATGTCTTATTGCAAAAGCTGCTCGGCCTGTCGCAACCTGATTATCTGCATCACCCATTGGTGCGCGACACAAGCGGGCGGCGCTTGTCCAAACAGGCCGGCGATGCCGGCTTTCGCGATTTGCGCCAAGCGGGTATGCGCCTTGATGAAGTGTTGGCACTGCTGCCGGCGCCGTTCGGATCAGCTGAGTAAAGCATAAACCTGTCCTGCGGCACTCCTTTTATCGCCTGCGGCACTTTGCGGGGCGGCTTGGCTTGCCAAGTTGTCAAAAAGCGATAATGTCAGCCCCATGAGTGTTGCTGAAGACATAAAAGCCAGCGAGAACGACGCATTATTGGCGCATATGGCCGCTTTACCGCCGATTTTGGAGGATATGCGTTTCGCTTTAGCAACCCCCTTGCCACCGGGGGCGGCGCAATTTTGCGCGCATGGCCGGGCCTGGGCCGCCACTTATGTCGAAACCGTGCAGCAAATGGTCGAATATGCCGAGACGATGAGCGCGACTGGCAGGTTCGGCATGATGGAAGAGCATTTGACACTGATACTTGTCGGTGAATATCTCAATCAATTGCATTACGGCCTGCCGATGAGCCAGGGCGAAACCGTGCGCCCTGCCGATTTGGGCCTCGTGAATTTGCCCGGCCATGACCATGAAGCCGTCAAAGCGCTGATGCGCGATGGCAATATGGCACAGCGCCGCCGCGCCGTGGCTGCACATATGGTCGCGACCGGTATCACCGAAGCCGATGCCGGGCTCGATGAGACGCATCAAATCATGCGCGATCAATTTCGCCGTTTTGCCGATGAAAAAGTCGCGCCTTTCGCGCATCAATGGCATTTGGACGATGCGCTGATACCCCTTGTGCTGATTGATGAGTTGGCGGCATTGGGCGTGTTCGGCCTGACCGTTCCCGAAGCATTTGGCGGTTTGGGGCTGGGTAAGCAAGCCATGTGCGTGGTCTCGGAAGAATTGTCGCGCGGATATATCGGTGTGGGCTCTTTGGGGACGCGCACCGATATTGCCGGTGAACTGATTTTGCAAAACGGCACACAAGAGCAGAAGCAAAAATATTTGCCGGCGATTGCCGATGGCAGCTTATTGCCGACCGCCGTTTTCACCGAACCCAATACCGGCTCCGATTTGGCCAGTCTGGCGACGCGGGCCGAAAAAACCGATGACGGCTATAAAATTATCGGTGCCAAGACATGGATTACCCATGGCGCGCGCGCCGATTTGATGACGCTTTTGGCGCGCACCGATATGGATAACAAAGGGCATGGCGGCCTGACCATGTTTCTCGCTGAAAAACCGCGCGGCACGGAAGATGAGCCGTTTCCCGCTGATGGCATGCAGGGTGGTGAAATTGGTGTGCTGGGATATCGCGGCATGAAGGAATATGATATCGGCTTTGACGGCTTTTCCGTGCCCGAAGAGGCGGTATTGGGTGGCGAGACCGGCAAAGGTTTCAAGCAATTGATGCAAACTTTTGAAAGCGCGCGCATTCAAACCGCGGCGCGCGCCATTGGCGTGGCGCAAAATGCACTGGAATTGGGTTTTGCCTATGCCAATGAGCGACAGCAATTCGGCACGGCGATTTTTGATTTTGAACGCGTCGCCGGAAAATTGGTGATGATGGCAGCGGAAATTTTGGCGGCGCGGCAATTGGCCTATTTTGCGGCGCGTACAAAAGACGCCGGTAAACGCTGCGATGTCGAGGCCGGTATGGCGAAATTGCTGGCCGCAAGGGTCGCTTGGGCGGCTGCCGATAATGCGTTGCAAGTGCATGGTGGCAATGGTTTTGCCCTGGAATATCCTATTAGCCGCGTGTTATGCGATGCGCGCATATTGAATATTTTTGAAGGGGCGGCGGAAATCCAAGCCGATATTATTGCCCGCCATTTGGCACAATAGGGACGGATCTCTTATGTCATTTGTCAATTATCTCATCCCCATTGGCCTGATTGCCGTGACGCTGGTTTTGCTGGCCGGATTGGCCAATATGTTGCGCGGCGGCGAAGCCTCCATGTCACAAAAACTGATGCGCTGGCGCGTCGGCCTGCAATTTGCCACCGTGGTTTTGGTGATGCTCGGCTTTTATCTGTCAGGACGCTAAATGGTGAAATTGACCAAAATTTATACGCGCAGTGGCGATGATGGCAGCACCGCTTTGGCCGACGGCACGCGGCGCGCCAAACATGATGCGCGCATTGCCGCCTATGGCGCGGTCGATGAGACCAATGCCGCTTTGGGCATGGCGCGGCTTTACACCTCATCTGATGCTGCGCTCGATGCTATTTTGGCGCGCTTGCAAAATGACCTGTTTGATTTGGGCGCTGATTTGGCTACGCCGGATGATGTCGATTTTGAGGCTTTGCGCATCACCCCGGCGCAAGTGACGCGACTGGAAAACGAAATAGATACACTCAATGATAAATTGCAGCCCTTGGACAGTTTTGTGCTGCCGGGCGGAACCGAAGCGGCGGCACATTTGCATTTGGCGCGCACGCTGATGCGCCGCGCTGAACGGCGTTTGAGCGCCGCCATGGAGACGGGTGACGGGTTTTCCGAAGCGGCGCGGCAATTTATCAATCGCGCTTCCGATTTATTGTTTGTTGCGGCGCGCACGGCCAATGATAATGGCAAAAAAGACGTAAAATGGGTGCCCGGCGCCAATCGATAGCATAGGCGATGCGCGTTTTGACGCAGGGGCTGCGCGGCTCGTCAATTGACTTATTTCGGCCAAATGCGTAATTAAATGCCGAGATGCGCCTCGAATAGAAGATCCGGGCGGTTTTTGTGGAGAGACCATTATGAAAATTCTTGTCCCCGTCAAACGCGTGGTTGACTATAATGTCAAAATTCGCGTCAAGCCGGACCAAACGGGCGTTGATTTGGCCAATGTCAAAATGTCGATGAACCCGTTTTGCGAGATTGCCGTTGAAGAAGCGGTGCGCCTGCAAGAGGCCGGAACCGCAACCGAAATCATTGTTGTTTCCGTCGGCCCTGCGCAAGCGCAAGAAACCATTCGAACCGCTCTGGCAATGGGTGCCGATCGCGGAATTTTGGTCAAAACCGACGATGAGCTTGAGCCTTTGGGTATTGCCAAAGTGCTGAAAGCCGTGGTTGAGGCCGAAAGCCCCGATTTGGTCATTCTCGGCAAGCAAGCGATTGACGGCGATAATAACCAAACCGGTCAAATGCTCTCGGCGCTGCTTGGCTGGTCGCAAGGCACATTTGCCTCTGAACTGGGCATTGACGGTGATAAGATCAATGTCACGCGCGAGATTGATGGCGGCCTACAAAGCGTCAAACTGGCCATGCCGGCCATCATCACCACCGATTTGCGCTTGAATGAGCCACGCTACGCCTCGCTGCCCAATATTATGAAAGCCAAGAAAAAGCCGATTGATGAAAAAGAATTGGCCGAATATGGCGTCGATGCGGCGCCGCGTCTGGAAATCGTCAAAGTGGCCGAGCCGCCCGAGCGCGAAGCCGGTGTGAAAGTTGAAACCGTCGGCGAATTGATCGACAAGCTGAAAAACGAAGCAGGAGTTTTGCAATGAATACGCTGCTAATAGCTGAACATAATAATGAAACCTTGGTCGATGCGACGGTGAAAGCCGTCACCGCCGCCGCGCAAATGGGCGGCGAATGCCACGTGCTGGTCGCCGGCAGTGGTTGTGCTGCGGCGGCTGATGCCGCCGCCAAGCTGGAAGGAGTGGCCAAAGTCTTGCTGGCGGATGACGCGCAATATGAAAAGCAATTGGCCGAACCCATGGCGGCTCTGGTCGTCAGCATGGCCGATGGCTATGCGACCATTGCCTCACCTGCCTCGACCAATGGCAAAAATTTCATGCCGCGTATTGCCGCGCTTTTGGATTGCAGCCAAATTTCTGACATTACCTCCGTTATTGACGCCAGCACATTTGAGCGCCCGATTTATGCCGGTAATGCCATCCAGACCGTCAAAGTCAATGAAGCCAAAAAGACCGTAACCATTCGCGCAACCTCTTTCCAAGCGGCTAGCGATGGCGGCAGTGCTGGCGTTGAAGCGATCGGCGCGGCGGACAATCCGGGCCTGTCTGAGTTTGTAACTGAAGAGCTGACCAAGTCAGACCGTCCGGAGCTGACTTCTGCCAAAGTTGTGGTTTCCGGCGGTCGCGGCATGCAGTCGGGCGAAAACTTCCCGATGTTGGAAAAAGTTGCCGATAAGCTGGGTGCAGCTGTCGGTGCCTCGCGCGCCGCCGTCGATGCAGGTTTTGTGCCCAATGATTATCAGGTCGGGCAAACCGGTAAAGTGGTGGCGCCTGAGCTTTATATTGCCGTCGGCATTTCCGGTGCCATTCAGCATTTGGCTGGTATGAAAGACTCGAAAGTCATTGTTGCCATCAACAAAGACGAAGAAGCACCGATTTTCCAAGTGGCCGATTACGGTCTGGTGGCCGATTTGTTCACCGCCGTGCCGGAATTGGAAGAAGAATTGGGCAAGGCCGGGTTATAATCCGGCCTGTCGCCTATCCAGCGGCTCATGGCAGATATTAAAACTGTAGCGATTATCGGCGCCGGGCAAATGGGCTCCGGCATTGCGCATGTATTTGCGCTGGCCGGTTATCGCGTCGTGCTTAATGATATTGCCGCGGCGCAGTTAAAAACCGGTCTTGCCAATATTGAGAAAAATCTGGCGCGACAAGTGGCGTTGGAAAAAATCAACCAAAGCGCCAGCGATGCGGCTTTGGCCTTAATCTCAACCGGCACTGAATTGGCCGCTTTGGCGGATGCTGATTTGGTTATTGAAGCGGCCAGCGAAGACGAAAATATCAAGCTGGAGATTTTGCAAGCTGTCAGCGCGCTTGTCTCGGATGACACGCTTTTGGCCTCCAACACCTCATCGATTTCCATCACTAAATTGGCTGCGCAGACGCGCCATCCGGAAAACTTTATCGGCATGCATTTCATGAATCCGGTTCCGGTGATGCAACTGGTCGAGCTTATTCGCGGCATGGCAACCAGTGATGACAGTTTCGAAACAGCGCTAGCGATTGTCAAAAAGCTCGGCAAAACTGCCGCCGTGTCGGAAGATTATCCGGCTTTTATCGTCAATCGCATATTGCTGCCGATGATTAATGAGGCGGCGTTTGCGCTTTATGAAGGCGTCGGCTCAGTGGCAAGCATTGATGAGGCCATGAAATTGGGCGCCAATCATCGCATGGGGCCGCTGCAATTGGCCGATTTCATTGGCTTGGATACATGCGTTTCGATTATGCGTGTGCTGCAAGACGGTTTGGGCGACGATAAATATCGCCCCTGTCCGCTTTTGGTCAAATATGTTGAGGCCGGTTGGCTGGGTCGCAAAACTGGACGCGGCTTTTATGATTATGGCGGCGATACGCCGGTGCCGACGCGCTAATCGTTCAAATGATAATCCAACAGCGCATGCACTTCGGGTGCATCCCAATCGGCTTCTCCGGCGAGGCGTCCGATTTCCAAGCCGTTCTTATCCAACAGCAACGTCGTTGGGAGGCCGATAAGGCCGACGGCGCGGGCTGACTTATAGCTTGCATCGTAAAGCCGCGTGACATGTTTAACGCCCAAATCATTGAGGAATTTTTCTCCCTTGGGGGAGCCCGCGCGGTCGACCGATAGGGTGATGATGGTCACATTTTTATCTTGATAGCGCGCCGCCAGCGCATCCAATTGTGGCATTTCCTTGCGGCATGGGGCGCACCAAGTGGCCCAAAAATTGACCAGCAATAAGTCGCCCTCAAATGCAGCAAGATCGACCGCTTCGCCTTGTGCATTTTCAACGCGCCAATCGGGCAGCGGTCTGGCTGCCTCATGGGTAATGAATTTTTCCATTTGCGACGGCTTGCTTTCGTCGCTTGGCTTGCTGTATAGGGACACAGCAAGCGCGCCGGTAACAATCACGACCAATCCCATCACGCCCGCATGACGGCGGACGAATCGGGCAAATTGTGACAGACTGGCGTTGAATGACATATGAACCTCCTTAAGGGGTAGGCAATGAGTAACCGCATGTGGGGCGGCCGGTTTGGCGGCAGTCCCGATGACATTATGGAGGAGATTAACGCTTCCATCGGCTTTGACCAGCGTTTGTTTGCACAAGACATTCGCGGCTCAATGGCGCATGCGCAAATGCTTGTCAAACAAGGGATTATTTCCGCCGCGGACGGCAAGGCGATTGCCGAGGGGCTGGCCCAAATCGAAGCCGAGATTAAAGACGGCACATTTACCTTTTCGCGGGCGCTGGAAGATATTCATATGAATATTGAAGCGCGTTTGGCCGAGCTTATCGGCGAGGCGGCGGGGCGGCTGCATACGGCGCGCTCGCGCAATGACCAAGTGGCGACCGATTTCAGGCTTTATGTGCGCGATGCGCTCGACCATATGGGCACGCAAATTCATGCGCTGATGGGCGTTTTGCTGAACCAAGCCGAGGCCCATGCCGAAACCATTATGCCCGGTTTCACCCATTTGCAGCCGGCCCAGCCGGTGACTTTCGGCCATCATCTCTTGGCCTATGTCGAAATGCTGGCGCGCGATGCCGGCCGTTTTGCCGATGCGCGGGCGCGGATGAATGAAAGCCCGCTCGGGGCCGCCGCTTTGGCCGGCACGGGGTTTGATATTGACCGCGATATGACGGCTAAAGCGCTCGGTTTTGACCGCCCCATGGGCAATAGCATGGATGCGGTTTCCGACCGCGATTTTGCGCTGGAGGCGCTGTCGGCGGCGGCCATTTGCGCCACCCATTTATCGCGTCTCGCCGAAGAGATTGTTATTTTCTCCGGCCCCGCTTATGGCTTTTTTGACTTGTCCGATGCGTTTTCCACCGGCTCGTCCATCATGCCGCAAAAGCGCAATCCCGATGCGGCTGAATTGGTGCGCGCCAAAACCGGCCGCATTATCGGCGCGCTGGGCGGCTTGATGGTGGTTATGAAAGGCCTGCCTTTGGCCTATTCGAAAGATATGCAGGAAGATAAGGAAGGCGTGTTCAATGCGCTCGACAGCCTGTCTTTGAGCTTGGCGGCGATGAGCGGCATGGTGGGCGCGCTCGGCATAAATGATGACGCCATGCGCGCCGCTGCCGGTAGCGGTTTTTCAACCGCTACGGATTTGGCCGATTGGCTGGTGCGCGAAGCGGGACTGCCGTTTCGCCAAGCGCATCTCCTTACCGGGCAATTGGTGGCGTTGGCTGAAGAAAAAAATTGTGCGCTGGAAGATGTGCCGCTGGCCGATATGCAAAATATCGAAGCCGCGATTACTGAAAATATATTTTCGGTTTTGAGCGTTGATAATTCGGTCGCCTCGCGGCGCGCCTTTGGCGGCACGGCGCCCGATAATGTGCGCGCGCGCATTGCCTATTGGCAAGGCTGGTTGACGGAAAACGCGCCATCATGATGCGCCGTCTTACATCTTTCATGACCGCCTTTATGTTTGCGTTTGTCCTTGTCGTCGGATTGACCGCATGCGGCAAGCGCGGTGAGTTGCGCTTGCCCGATAAGCGATCGCAAAGCGCGCCTTTATGGGAACAAACGCATGGATGAGTTTCGCTATCAAAAAGGCGCGCTGCATGCCGAGCAGGTTTCGATAGAGGCTTTGGCGGATGCGATCGGCACGCCGTTTTATTGCTATTCGGCGGCGACCTTGCGCCATCATTATCACATATTGGATACGGCACTGGCTGAAAGCGGCTTGTCTGACCGGCTGATTTGCTATTCGGTGAAAGCCAATTCCAATCTCGCCGTGATTGCGACATTGGCGCAAATGGGCGCCGGTGCCGATATTGTCTCGCAAGGCGAATTGCACCGCGCTTTGCAGGCCGGTGTGCCACCCGAGAAAATCGTTTTCTCAGGTGTCGGGAAAACGGTGGAAGAAATGCGCGCGGCGCTCAAGGCCGGTATTTTGCAATTTAATGTCGAAAGCCTTTCGGAGATTGACCTCT
>MDTG01010848.1_pt1 | contig 13760 bp, 13 predicted proteins | sample 811421 | NCBI WGS metagenome assembly MDTG01 (sample SAMN05326645, study PRJNA326480) | marine metagenome | isolation source: seawater | place: Pacific Ocean: South East | collected 2011 | reverse complement strand
TTCAAAGGCTAAATATAAAAGGTTTTGATGAAAATTTAAAAAAAGCTTCTGAATTTTATGTAAAGAAATATGATTTACCTTTTAAGGAAAGAATAGTTGATTTTGTAGAGAATTTTCAAAAAGATATATAAAATCAAAGAAAAACTTTTGAGAATAAAGTTTTTTATGTTTAAACTTTAAAAAGTCTAAAAAGTCTTATAAATTAAATTTGCATTCATAAATTTAATCTATAATTTAAAAATAATATTTGAATAAAAATATAATTTATCAAAATTTTATTTAAATAATAAAATATTATTTTATGGTATTAAATATTTTCTTATAATAAAAAAGTGGGGCCATAGCTCAGTTGGTAGAGCACCTGCATGGCATGCAGGGGGTCAGCGGTTCAAGTCCGCTTGGCTCCATATATCTAAACAATTTTTTTAAATAAATATGATTTTGAAGTGAAAAATTTTTTGACCCTGATAGAACTTTTATTCATACTTAAAAACGTGTATTATTAATTTAATTAATTTTTGAACTTTTATAAAATGAAATTTAAGTCAAGAATTGATGCTTATGGCGAAATAGCAAGGATAGTAAATAATCCAACAATTATTAATGGCAGATATTCTTTTCAATCAGATTCGGAATTAAAAATACCAAATGATATTAAGGAAAAGCTTCTCTTAAATAAATCGGATGATGTTCTTGATATAGGTTGCGGTTCTGGAGATATTGCAATACAAATATCTAAATCAGTAAATTCAATAACTGTTTGTGATCATCAAAATACAATAAATAGACTTATGAAAATTAATAAATTAAAGAATTTCCTTTATATTCCATCAAATTTTTTAGAAGCAGAATTTGGAGATTCTAAATATTCTAAGATAATTATTTATAGTGTTTTGCAAACTTTATCTACAAAAGAAGAGCTTTTTAATGTCTTAGAAAAGATTAAAAGTCTCTTAAAAGATGGTGGAAGAGTTTTAATAGGGGATATTCCTAACAATGATAAATTAGGTAGATTCCTTTCTACTCAAAGAGGCAAAGAATTTTCTAATAATTGGAATAAATTGAAGAAGAAATATAAAGCAAGTCAGGTAGAAGTTTCTAAATTTGTATCCGCAGAAAATATATCAAGTATTAATTTCGATGATCAATTGATTTTTGAAATATTAAAGTTTTATAGAAAATGTAATTTTAATTCTTATCTATTGGAGCAGAGGCATGATTTACCATTCGGTAATAGTAGAGAGGATATTATTGTTAATCATTCTGATTTTTATATTTAATATGATTTTTTAAAGGAGAAATATCTACTAAATCTTCATGAAGGTCAGACTTATAATTTTTTATAATTTTTTCTAAAGTATGAATACTTATATGTGTAGGAATTAATAAAGTTTTTAACCAATTGTTGTTAAGGTAATCAAGTTTTGAATTAAGGTGCTTTTCTTCAATAAGAAATTTTTTATTAATATTTTCTTTTGCGGAATCAATTTTAATATTTATAGGCAAAGATGATGGAATTATTCCTGTCTTAAGAACGTATGAATATAATGTTTTAGATAAAAATTCTATATTCTCTAAACGATAATTTACTATTTTATCAAAATCTTGAATAAATCTCCATATTTGACTTCTCACATACCAAGTTAATCTACCTGATATTGGCTCAACTGAATTCCAGTATCTATTGGGAAGATTATCTTTATTTGAAAAATACTTTATAAATGATTGCAAATGAGCTAATTCTTTGGATCTTGACTCTCTAATGTTTCTTAGCGAAATTGAATCATCTTTTGATTTACAAAGAATGATTCCTCCAGTAAATGTTCCAAGAGTTTTTGGCAAAGATAAGATTATAAAATCCAAATTCTTCCTAAGAACTAAGGGGTTTCTAATTAATAAACTATCTGCAAAGTCATTAATAACTAAATTTTTATTTGTTTGAAGATTAAAATTTTCATGTAAATAACCCCATTGATGATAAATTATTGCGGCATCTAGAGGTTGATCATTGATATTGCTTAAGCTTGTAATTGGTGTTGCGTCATATGAAATTGATTCTAAGACACAATGGCTAGACCATCTAGAGCAAAACACTAAATTAGATCTTGATAATTTAAATAATTTTAATATCGAATTTATTGCAGACCTACCACTTGAAAAAAGTACTGCATTATAGCCTGGATATAATTTTTCAAAACCAGTTTCTATTTTTCTGTATGATATTTTCGGAAATTTTAACCAATCAGATAAGTTTGGTTTTTTTGCTTTTTCCCAGATTGTATAAGTATTACTCATATTTAAATTATTAAAATAGTTTTAGAAATTTAAAATTTATATTTTTATATTTCAAGAATAATAAAAATCTAAAATATATTATAGTCAAGATCTTATAAACCTTAATATTCAATATCTTTTACTTTTACATAAAATTTCATATTTTTTTTTAGATCGCTATATTTAACAACTAATTCTATTTGGTAAATAATTATCTTTAAGTATTATCCTAGTTTGATAATGCTTTATTATTAACATAATAGTAATATCTCAAAAAGTGTTAAAAAATTCATCGATATTAATTACTGGAGGAACTGGTTCATTTGGGAGAGCATTTCTTCCTATGACATTAGATAAATTTAATCCAAAAAGGATAATAATTTTTTCTAGAGATGAAATGAAGCAATGGGAAATGTCGCAATCATATATTGGCGATCCCAGAGTGAGATTTTTTATAGGAGATGTTAGAGATAAAGAGCGATTAATGAGAGCTCTAGATGGTATTGATTTTGTAGTTCACGCAGCAGCTACAAAGATAGTCCCAACAGCAGAATATAACCCCTTTGAATGCATTAAAACTAACGTTATAGGTGCTATGAATTTGATAGATGCATGTATAGATAAAGGCGTTAAAAGAGCTGTCGCGTTGTCAACTGATAAGGCTTGTATGCCTCTTAATTTATATGGTGCAACAAAGTTGATATCTGATAAGGTATTTATTTCTGGGAATTCATATACTGGTAAATATGATACGAAATTTGCAACTGTTAGATATGGCAATGTAATGGGTTCAAGAGGCTCAATTATTCCATTATTTATTAATAGTAAGGATCAATCCAAATTCCCAATAACTGATGAACGAATGACAAGATTTATGATATCTCTTGATCAAGGGGTTGAATTAGTATGGCATGCTTTAGAGGATATGATAGGAGGAGAAATATATGTAAAAAAAATAAAATCTATGAAAGTTACTGATATAGCTAAAACTATCAATCCCAAATCTAAATTTGAGATAGTTGGAATTCGACCAGGGGAAAAATTACATGAACAAATGATTAGTGTGGAGGATGCCCCTCATACATATGAATATAATACTTATTATAAAATCTTGCCTGCTATTCATAATTGGAGTAAAGATTCTTTAAGAATAAAAAATGGTAAATCAGTAGATGATAATTTTTCTTATTCATCAAATAATAATAAAGAGTGGATGACACCTGATGAACTGAGGAATTGGATTAAGATGAATAAAAAATTTATTGGTAAAATATGATAATTCCATATGGAAGACAACAAATTGATAATTCAGATATTGATAGTGTTGTTGAAGTTTTAAAATCTAAATTTATAACTCAAGGAGAAGAAGTACCTAACTTTGAAAAAACCTTAATAAATTATTGTGGCGCAAGTTACGGTGTGGCTTTAAATAGTGCTACATCAGCACTTCACCTGGCATGCAGAGCATTAGATCTCTCTAAAAATGATATTGTTTGGACATCTCCAATATCATTTGTAGCAAGTGCGAATTGTGTTTTATATTGCGGCGCAAGTATAGATTTTGTTGATATTGATCCACTTACTTATAATTTGGATCCAAAAAAATTAAAAGAGAAATTAATGGAGGCAAAGCTGTCTGACTCACTTCCAAAAGTAGTAATTATTGTACATTTGTGTGGACAGCCAACAAATTTAAAGGAAATTTGGGAGCTTTCTATTGAATATGGATTCAAAATTATAGAAGATGCCTCTCATGCCTTAGGAGCAAAATATTATTCTTCTTTAATTGGATCTTGTAAGTACTCTTCTATAACAGTTTTTAGTTTCCACCCTGTAAAAATGATAACGACTGGAGAAGGCGGCATGGCCTTAACAAATGACATAAAAATTTTTGAAAAAATTAAATTATTAAGGAGTCATGGTATTACAAGAGATCAAAGTTTAATGACTACTGAAAAAGAGGGACCTTGGTATTATCAGCAATTAGAACTTGGATATAACTATAGGATGACGGATATTCAAGCGGCATTAGGAATAAGCCAAATGAAGAAATTGAATAAATTTGTTGAAAAAAGAACAAATTTAGCTAAAAGATATTATCAGAATATTTCTTCCCCTCGAATACAACTACCCTCTTTTATCAAAGACATAAAGTCTTCTTGGCATATATATGTAATACGTCTAAAAGGAATTAATATAAATAAAAAAAAGAATATTTTTAATAATTTGCTTAATAGTGGAATTGGTGTCAATTTACATTACATACCTATACATTTACATCCTTATTATCGAAAAATGGGTTTTTATAAAGGACAATTTCCTGAGGCAGAAAATTATTATCTGGAGGCTATTACTTTACCTTTATATCCATCTTTAAAGCAGGAGGAACAGGATATGATAATTAATAAAATAACTGAATTGGAATTTTAAAATGAATATTGCTGTTATTCCTGCTAGGGGTGGTAGTAAAAGAATACCAAAGAAAAATATAAAGTTATTTTATGGAAAGCCATTAATAGCATGGTCGATAGAGGCTGCTATAAAAAGCCAATTATTTGATCGTATTATCTTATCTAGTGAGGATCAAGAAATAATTAAAATAGGAAAAGAATATGGAGCAGAAGCTCCTTTTTTAAGACCGATTAATTTATCAGATGATTTTTCAAGTACAGATGATGTAATGAAACATGCAGCACTTTGGATTAAAGATAATTCCATCAATGTTAATTCTTTATGCTGTATTTATGCTACTGCTCCTTTCCTTTTAATTGATGATTTAGTCCTTGGATTAAAAAAATTTAAGGAAGGAAACTTTAGTTATGTTTTTTCTGCTACTGACTATTCAGCATCAATATTTAGGTCATTTGAATATTCTGATAATAATGGTATAAATATGTTTTATCCTGAGAACTATGAAAAAAGATCTCAAGATTTACCAAAAGCTTATCATGATGCAGGTCAATTTTATTGGGGTAAATTAGATGCCTGGATTAATAAAGAAAATGTATTTAGTAAGTTCTCTTATCCAATTATTTTACCAAGGTGGAGAGTCCAAGATATAGATACAATTGAAGATTGGGAAAGAGCAGAAATAATTATGAAAACATTGAATTTTAGTCCTAATAAATAATAACTATAAATAAATGCTTTCTATTAATCTAATATCAGGTAAGGAAAAAATTTTAGATTGGGTATTACAATCTAGAAAATCTATCGATTGGGATCCATTTTCTGATCTTGAATTTTTAAAAATGGTAAGTAAAAATATTAATCTATATGAACTAACTAAAGAAGCAAAAATCATAGCTAGATTTGCTATCGCTTATAAAAATAATGGCGATATTGATATATTGGACTATACTCCTTATTCGACAATAATCCTTTCTTCAGATTTTAATAATGCAAGTATTACAAAAAGAGAAAAGTGCAAGTTTGAATGTACTGAGGCTTTAGCAGAATATTTATCTTTATCGAATAAATTTATATCAATCGCAATAAATCCATTACATAAAGATATGAGACCATTTTTATGGTTCAATTATGGTAAAGAAAATTGTTTTAAATTTGATATTACACCAAGTTATACTGCTAGATATTTTTTAGAAAATGTTAATGAGGAAATTATATATCAAAAACTTAGAACTGATAGAAAAGCAGATCTTAGAAAGTCTAATATGTTAAAACTTCAAATTAACGAGCATAAAAGTTATAAAGATATTGAATTAATATATAAAAAGACTTTTTCCAGACATGATATAAATGTAGGTAATAATCAAATGCAAATAATGAAAAATATAATTAATTTTTCATATGAGTCTTGCGAAAGCATATTATATAAAGCTTTAACCAATGATGGCTCTACTCAAGCATTCTCATTTTTTTTAAAGACGGATAAATCAGCTTTTTATCTAATTGGTGGTTCTACTGATATAGGACGAAAACTTGGTGCATTAACATTTTTAGTCTATAATTTTTTATTGCATTGTAATTCTAAAAATATTAAATTCTTTGACTTTGTAGGCGCAAATTCTCCAAATAGAAGTGATTTCAAACAATCCTTTGGAGCAAAGATAATTCCTTATTATAAAGTCTCTAAAAAATGATATTTGTTATAAGGACAGATGTTAGTCCTGAAATTGGTAATGGTCATTTGATGAGATGTATTACATTTTGTAAGCGATTTGAATCCTATGGAGTGAAGATACATTTAATATATGCAAATTTATCAGAGTATTTAAAAGATAGTTTAAATAAAATAAATATTGAATTACATGAAATTAATGTAAAGGATTCTATCGGATCTTTAGAAGATGCAAATCAGACAATAGAAATTTTAAAAAAATTGCAAAAAATTGATCTTTTAATTATTGATAGTTATCAAATTGACCATAGTTGGGAGAAGCTAATGGTTAAATATACAAAGCAAATAATGGTAATTGATGATCTTGCTAACAGATCCCATTATTGTAATTTTCTTGTAGATCAAAATCTTAGATTTGATGATAAGAGATATGATAAACTTTTACCTCAAAATACAAAAGTTTTTCTTGGTCCTAAATATGCATTTTTAAGAAAAGAATTTTATAATTCAAAGCTAACCAGATTGAGAAATGAGGGTTTAAAAAATATTTTAGTTTTTTTTGGTTCTGGCAATAATAATAATGAAATAATTAAAGTTCTTAATGTTATGAATGAATTAAGAGATAACGAAGTTAAATGGAAATTAGTAACGGGTAAAAATATATCTAATACTGACTTTTCAAAATATTTAAAGGCTAACAATAATTTGGAGATTATAGAATATACAAAAAATATTTCTAAATTAATATACCAGGCTGATTTAGCAATTGGAACATGTGGTATTTCTGCCTGGGAAAGATGCTTATTGGGACTTCCAAGTATAGTTTTAGTAACAGCTCAAAATCAATATGAAGATGCCCTAATACTTGATAAAAAAGAAGCGGTTATTAATTTAGGCTATTCTAAAGATGTTAAAGTTAAAAATTTATTATTAGTCTTAAAAAATATTATTAAAAATAAAAAAGTTTTAGAAAAAATGTCAATAAATTCTCTAGCTATTCTCAAAGGTCATAGCTATGCCATTCAAGAGTTAGAAAAGTATGTTTTAAATTCTTTAGCAAATTCTAGTAATTAATAATGAAGATTAACGATAATGATTTAAAGAAATACTTCAAAGAAAATTACTTTTGTGAGAATATCTTGTCATCTTCAAGAGCCTCTATATCTTTAATCGCTATTTTATTAGCGTGGAAGAACAAAGGATATAGCACTAAAATAGCCTTGTGCCCAAATGTTTGTCATGAAGTATTAGTAGCAATAATAAAGTCCAATTTTACGCCTGTTTTTGTAGATTTAGATCCGATTACAGGGATTGTTCCTCTATCAGAATGGCAAATCGCAAAAGAGAATGGTGCTTCTGTTGCTCTCGTTATACATTTATATGGAAATCCTGCAAATGTTAAAGAAGTTAAAAATATTTTTAATGGTAAAGATTTTTTAGTAATAGATGATGCTGCTCAAGCTTTAGGAGCAAAAGATAATGGTAAAAATTGTGGAAGTAATGGAGATGTTGGTTTATTATCTTTTGGTTATAAAAAACATATACAAACAGGTGGATCGATCACAGTAGTAAAAGACCCTTTATTTTGTAAAAAGATTGAATTTAAATTATCTGAAGTTGATAATAAGAATTTTTTTGAAAATAGTGATTCAAATTCTATTTTCCTAAAGGAATTTAATATAAGTAGAGATTTATTTTTAAAGCAAAATAATAATAATTTTAGTCATTTACATAAGTATCTTAAAAATTATAATCTTATAAAAGAGAATGGAAAAAAGTTTGATCCTAAATTGACCTTAATAGAATTAAAAAATATTAAAAAATTAGTTAAAGATAGATTTGAAAAATCTCTTATATGGAAGGAGAATCTTAATCAAAATAAAATTTTATGCTTTGGCTTGACCGAGAATTCTTCTCCATGGAGATTTGCTTGCAGAGTTAAAAATTTTAATTGGCAGGATCAAAAGTATGTTGCAGATGAGATAAGAAAAAATGGAATAGATGTTAGTAATTGGTACATACCAATACATTGGATGTATGATTCACTAATGTCCTTTAAAATGAATGGAGCAGATAAATTATCTAAAGAAATTTTCCAGTTTTGGGTTGATGCGGACATTACAAAGGATCAGATTGTATCCTATTCAAAAATAATTAATAAAATAATTGATAAAGTATGAACTCTGATTTTGAAAATCTAAATAATATTGAAAAACATTTTTGTGTAATATCACAACCAACTTTTATGCCTTGGATTGGTTGGTTTGATTTAGTTGATCAAGCTAAAACTATGGTTTTATTGGATGATGTAGCTTTTTCAAAACAAACCTGGCAACAAAGAAATAAAATACGGACTAACAAAGGTCTAGAATTTATAACTGTTCCTATTAAGACCTCTGGAAGGATGGGCCAAAAAATTAATGAATGCGAGTTATCAAATGTCTCTTTTGCAAATAAATTATTTAAAACAATAAGATTTAACTATCGTAAATCAAAACATTTTTATTTGGTTGATCAAATTCAACAAGTTTTTCTTGAGGCCTTAAATGATGAAAGACTTTTTTCATTAAATAAGGCTTTTATAGGATGGATGTGTAATTATTTAGGTATAAAAACGAAGATTATTGATGCAAGTCAATTATCAATTAAAGGGAAGAGAGGTGAACATGTTGCTTTAATTTGTAAGCATCTAGGAATATTAAAATATCTTTCACCATCTGGAGCAGAAGATTATCTTAAGCAAGATATTGATAGCTTTCAAAAAAAACAGATTAAAGTATATTTACATGAATATGAACATCCAACTTATAAGCAGGTTTATTCACCTTTTTTACCATATGCTTCAATAATTGATTTGGTATTTAATGAGGGAGAAAATTCTCTTAAAATTATTAGGCAAGGTAGAAAGACTCCAAGAATGCTTGCAATTAAATGATATTTGAAGACATATGAAAATAGGTAAAAGATCAATAGGACTCAATTATGAACCATTTGTTGTCGCGGAGATGTCTGGTAATCATAATCAATCTCTTGAGAGGGCTTTGCAAATTGTTGAACTGGCAGCTAAATCTGGAGCACATGGAATAAAATTGCAAACTTATACTCCAGATACCATAACTATTAACTGTTCTCATGATGAATTTTTCATAAAAGATAAAGATAATTTATGGGAGGGAAAAAGTTTGTACGAACTTTATGAAGAGGCTCAAACTCCATGGGAATGGCATAAACCAATATTTAAAAGGTCTAAAGAGCTAGGATTAATACCATTTAGTTCGCCTTTTGATAGCTCTTCAGTTGATTTTTTGGAGGATTTGGATGTCCCTTGTTACAAGATAGCTTCGTTTGAAAATACTGATCTTGGGTTGATAAAAAAGGTTGCTTCTACCAAAAAACCTATAATTATCTCTACAGGGATGGCTAGTTTAGCAGAATTAGATGAAACCGTAGCTACTGTTAAAGATGCAGGTTGTAGAGATTTAATCTTATTAAAATGTACTAGTAGTTATCCTGCCTCCCCCGAGAATTCAAATATAAATACTATTCCACATATGAGAGATTTATTTAATTGCGAAATTGGAATATCTGATCATACTTATGGTATAGGTGTTTCTGTAGCAGCAGTTGCTTTAGGGGCAACTTTTATTGAAAAACATTTCACTATCTCAAGGAAAGATGGTGGAGTTGATAGTAAGTTTTCTTTAGAACCTTCTCAGATGGAAGAATTAGTAAAAGAATCAAGAAGGGCATGGATGGCGAAAGGTTTAATAAAATATGGACCAACGATAAAAGAATCTAAGTCATTAATCTTTAGAAGATCTATTTATGCAATTAAGGATATTAATAAGGGAGAATTATTCACAGAAAAAAATATAAATTCAATTAGACCTGGTCTTGGATTACCTGTTAAATATTTACCTAAAATTATTGGTAGAGAAGCATCAGGAAATATTAAAAAAGGAACACCAATTAGTTGGGATCATTTTTAGTAATTATGATTAATGAAAAATATAAAGTTTTAATTGTAGGCTGTGGAAATATTGGAGGTAGATTTGATTTTGATATAGATGCTTCTTCTTTCCCTCATAGTCATGCTGGTTCATATATTAGGCATAAAGGATTTGAAATTAGTGCTTGTATAGATTCTGATAAAAGAAAAGGATCTGAATTTGCGAAAAAATTTAAAATTCCAAATTTCTATGATAATTTTGATAGCGTCTACAATGCTAATAATTCTTTTGATGTTATTAGTATATGTAGTCCGACTAAAGCACATTTTGAGAATATAAAGCAAAGCCTAAAACTTAGACCAAGTTTGATTTTCTGTGAAAAACCTCTTTCTTCTTCAATAGAGGATGCAAAAGCTATAAAATTTATTTGTGAAAATGCAAATGTTCCAATATTAGTAAATTTGAGTAGAAGATTTGATCCCAGAATTATTGATTTGAAAGAAAAAATTAAGAAAAATTTACTCGGAGAATTAAGAACTGTAATAGGTATTTATAACAAAGGTATCTTAAATAATGGTATTCATATGATTGATCTGATGAAATATTTATTTTCTGGACTGAAAATTATTAATGTTGGAAATCCAATAAAAGATTTTATTGAATTAGACCCTACTATTCCAATATTGATGGAGACAAAAGATAAAGTACCAATTTATATTGGAACTTCGCGAGCATGCGATTACTCCCTTTTTGAGATCCAGTTTGTTTTTTCAAAAATAGCAATAAGTATCGAGAATGGAGGACAGACTTGGAGAGAAAGAAAGGTTATAGATAGCACTAAATTTAAAGGTTATAAATATTTAAATAATGGTGATTTTTCTGAAGGAGGTGATTCTATGTCAATGATTAACGCAATCGAGAATATTTACAAATATCTTAGTCTTGGAGAAAAACTCAAATGTACGATAGATGAAGCTATTTCAGCCCAAATTTTTTGTGAGGAAGTTAAAATGAAAGTACATAATAGAAGTTAAATTTTTATATGAATTACGAAAAGCCGAACTTAGCTATTTTTGGAGGTAAACCAATAATAAATCACAAATTTAAAGCCTTCAATACAATCGGCGAAGAAGAAAAAAAGGCAGCTATCGAGGTTATAGAATCCGGAGTTTTATCTAAATTTCTTGGAGTGTGGCATGATGATTTTTTCGGAGGTCCAAAAGTAAGAGAATTTGAAAGAAAATTCGCAGATTTTTTCAACGTAAAGCATGCAATTTCAGTGAATTCGAGTACTTCAGCATTAATAGCTGCAATTGGAGCTATTGATATTCAACCCGGAGATGAAATTATTGTTAGTCCATGGACAATGTGTGCAAGTGCTACTTCTATTCTTCATTGGAATGCTATTCCTGTCTTCGCAGATATTAATTTATCAACTTTTAATATTGATCCTGAATCTGTAATTAAGAATATTACTCCTAGAACTAAAGCAATAATGGCAATAGATATTTTTGGATTATCAGCTGATATGGAAGTACTTAGAAATATTGCTAAAACACATAACCTAAAAATAATTTCTGACACTTCTCAATCCCCTGGAGCACTTTTTCATGGTAAGTACGCTGGAACAATGGGAGATGTAGGATGTTTTAGTTTGAATTATCATAAACATATTCATACTGGAGAGGGTGGTGTTTTACTAACTGATAATGATGAAATTTGTGAGAGATTACAACTTATAAGAAACCATGCTGAAGCAGTTGTAGAAAATAAAGGTTATAAAAATTTATCAAATATGATTGGATATAACTTTAGACTTGGAGAAATAGAAGCTTCTATTGGGATAGAACAGTTAAAGAAACTTCCTTCGATAATTAGTTCAAGACAAGTCGCAGCTGAAAAAATCTCAAAGGGCTTAAAAGATCTTGTTGGCCTTAAAGTCCCTGATATCCCTAAAGACTGTACCCATGCTTATTATGTTTACCCAATGTTGATTAATTCAGATGAATTGGGCCTTTCAAGCAAAGTAATTTGTCAGGCTTTAACTGCTGAAGGTGTACAAGGTTTGGCGTCCAAATATGTAAATTTACATATGTTACCAATGTTTCAAAGGAAGATTGCTTATGGATCTTCTGGCTTCCCTTGGACTTCAGACTTTTATAATGGTGAAGTTAATTATGAAAAAGGGATTTGTCCTAATGCAGAGATCCTACAAGATAATATGTATTTAGGATTGGCTATGTGTTTAAATGATCTGTCTGACTTTGATATAGAAAGTATTATTTCTGCATTTAAGAAAGTTTGGTCTCAATTGGATTCTTTAAAACAATTTGAAAATGATAATTATTAAAATTTCTAGATATATTTTTAATTGATAAAGAAATTGACAAATAATATAGATTTTTATAAATTTTTAAATAAACAAAATCCGCCAATTGGAGTTGTATGTAATGATGCAGGCGCTTCTAATTTAATAGCTCATTGGCTTAAAGATACATACGAAGATTTAGACATAAATTGTTTTGTAAAAGGTCCTGCAAAAATAATATTTAATAATGTATGTCCAGAAATAAGGTTTTTAGAATTATATTCTTTAATAAAAAACTCCAATACTTTATTAACCGGGACTAGTTGGTCTACGTCATTAGAACATGATGCTAGAAAACTTATGAAATCTAAATTAGGAAAAAATATTTCAGTATTGGATCATTGGACAAATTATAGGGAAAGATTTGAGTTTAGTTCGGAATTGATTTTGCCTGAAAATATAATAGTTAGTGATGCTATTAGTTTTAGATTAGCAAGAAAAATATTTCCAGATATTGAAGTCAGAGAATTTAAAAACAATTATTTGGAAAATATTTGCAGTTCAATAACTAAAAATAAAATTACAATTAATGAGCCTTCAAATAATATTCTTTATGTATTAGAGCCAATAAGAGATGATTGGGGAAAACTTGATAAACCAGGAGAATTTATTGCTTTAGATTATTTTGTACAAAATATCTCTAAATTAGGATTTAAAAATAATATAAAAATTAAGTTAAGAATACATCCTTCAGAGAATAAAGAAAAATATTTGAATTGGATTTATTTGAATCAATCTTTAGATATAAGTATTGATTCTGATAAATCTTTAGAGCAAGCAATAAGTTGGTCAGATACAGTTGTAGGCTGTCAAACTTATGCAATGGTAGTAGCCCTAGCAGCAGGAAGAAAAGTTTTAACTTCTATTCCACCCATAATGCCAAGGTGTAAGCTTCCTCATAAGGAAATTTTTACTTTAGAAGATTTAAAAAGTAATTATTTATCCTAAGAAAATTTTATATATTAATTGCGAAGTATTATAATTTTGTTATTGAAATTAAAATATATATAAATGAAATACTGTAAAAGGTGTTTACAGCCTAATACAAGGCCTAATAGTAAATTTACCAATGAGGGGATTTGTCCTG
>MDTG01365283.1_pt1 | contig 13761 bp, 19 predicted proteins | sample 811421 | NCBI WGS metagenome assembly MDTG01 (sample SAMN05326645, study PRJNA326480) | marine metagenome | isolation source: seawater | place: Pacific Ocean: South East | collected 2011 | reverse complement strand
CATCATTTTCTAGTGCCTCTAAAACAACGCCCCTGTCCTTTTTCAATTCATCCGATGCATATTGAAGAGCCAAACCATTTTGTTTCACTGCCTCTAAAACAACGCCCCTGTCCTTTTTCAATTCTTCCGATGCATATCGAAAAGCCAAACCAGAATATTTCATTGCCTCCAAAACAAAGCGCCTGTCCTTTTTCAATTCCTCCGATGCATATGCAAGAGCCGATTTTTTGGCATTATAACTTGTCCAATTTTTAAGTATCTCTAAAATAAGATCCTTGTCATTTTTCAAGTCGTCCGGTGCATATTTTAGAAGAGAGTAATTATTGCTTTTAATAATTTTTTGATAATTTTCTCTAGATATTCCACACCATTCAGAAGAAACATCAACATTATCGTTACGACATAAGGGACAGTTCTTGTTGGAATCGAACCATGCACAAATGCAATTCAAATGAAAACGATGAGTGCATGGAAGTGTTATTGTTCTGTTTGTCTTACTTTCTACGTCCATTTCCTCAAGACATATCGGACATGGATTGTCGACTTTTTGTTTTTTTTTACCCTGGTCGGTTTCGTCTTCTCGTTTTCGTTTTGCACCTGCACCGGCCTCCAGAGTGGTGTTTCCATGATATTGGGCATCGCGGAAGGCCTCGTAATCCGGCTTCAACTCCTCCATGGCCTTCCTCGGGACGTCGAAGTTCATGCTCCGCTCACCACAGAGGAAGAAGATGCTCGGGTAGTACCGCACACCCTCCGCCAAGGCGATCCCCAAACGGCTCGACCCCACGCAGTCGCAAGGCCCGAAGTCCTCGCAGTCGCACACCAGATCACCGTGCCTCGCCACGTCGTACATCATAATCGGCAGATCCGGGCAGTTGGTTTCGAGGTACTCCTTGTACTTAAGAGAGGCCGGGCACCAGTTCGCGTACACCATCACGATGCCGTCCTTTTCGTCGACGAAGCGGCGAAGGGCATCCTGCCCCCCGGCAGTGCGGCCGCCCCCTCGAATGGCAGCGTTGTAGGCGCGGCGCTCAGCGACGAGTTTTCCACCCGACAAGGCCTCTTGGCGCAATATGTTGTTCCTCCACGCCTGGTAGTCCATGGTTTGATGGTGCCGCCAGAAAAAAAAAATAGAGTCAACCCCGGATTTCTCGGTAGTGGATGAACCGTCCCACGCGTCGGGGGAAATGCTGCTCGAGGATCTCACGGAACGATTTTGCAGCGCTGATCTGCGGGAACGCGTGTTGGAACTCCGCGCTCACGCTATCGACCGTGTCGCGGGGCAGGACGATCTTGAACTCCATGAACTGCGACGCGCTCAACTTGACGCACATCAGAAAGGTAGACGCGGCAACGTTCAAGAAGCGCGTGACGATCATACATTCTTTTTGACGTACGGTCGGAATTTTTTTTACTACCCGATGACGCGGAGACGCTGGAGCACCGGATCCCCCGTCGAGTACACGCACGCCGCGTCGCCAACCACCATGTCGATGTTCGGGGGCAGGGCGTAGGTGGAGGGAACCGCCGCGGCTGCTACCGGCACGATCGGCTCGAAGTGGCTCTGGTCGATGTGCGCCAGCAGGCATGCCCACTCCCCGTCCGCCCGCCGCACAAAAGTTTGCTTCGAGTTCTTCACCAAGTACAAACTCAATCCCAGACGCCACGACGTGAAGTTGATCAGGGTATCGTCGGCCCAGACGTAAGGATCCTTCGCCTCCGCCACGCTCAAAATTCCCGGGACGCCGAAGAAGCCCCTCTCGCGAAGCCACGACTCGTACAAGTCCCCGTCCCCGACCACGGCGCGACGCAACTTGTGGCCCACCTTGACACGCTGTTTCCACGGCTTGGTCGTGCACGAGTCCAAGTCCAGCAAGGTCGCAATCGAGTGAAACAGGCACGACCCGTCGCCCACCATGAACAGACGCTCGTACTTTTGCGCGAACACTTGGTGGCGGAGCACCTGCCCACGCCGACCCATTTGCCAGTAGGGTGGAAAAAAGAAAAGCCCATTTATTCGCACCTCCTCCGGCGGTCAACCGACGGGAGTGGCGGTCAAACCCGCCTCAACATTTTTCCATGCGCGTTTCAAACCATGGTACTGACCCGGGCCCAAATCCGAAGGTCACTGCCAGTCCTGGTTCGATTCTTTCGGTACGCGAAGCGGCGGCGACCAATAAACACCGAAGACCCGATCACGCAGGAGAAGTTGAGTTTCCCCGTCTTCTTCCACGTCACCGAGACCAACACCTTCGCCTTCCACGCCCCGACACTGATCGCCTACATCACCGCCACCGGCGACTTTCGCAACCCGTACACGCGCGAAGAGTTCAACGTCGTCGAGGTACGGCGCCTCCAGAAGCATTCGCAGGACGGCGTTGACCTGGCCTCCTCGATATTGGAGCGGCAAGAGAAACGACGCCAGGATATATCCCGGGAAAGTTTGCTGAACTTTTTGCACAGCGACTGCCTCAGTCAGGTGGAACTCTGCCTCGACAACCTGACGCAGATTGGCCGCCCACACAACGAGATTGCCAACGACTGCCTGCGAGGACCGTGCATCGAGTACATCCGATCCATCAACCAACTCGTCTACATCGACCGCGCTCGCGCCTTCGATTGCGTCGGAGCCACCTACGAGCGTCTTGGAAACGCCTTGCAGGACTCGCGCTTCGTCTACGACCCGTTCGTCTTTCCCGCGATCGTCGACTTCTTTAAGAATGTCGGGCGACAAATCCAGGCCGGGCAACGGTTCGTCGGGATCATCCGACGTTAGGGTGTTTGACTGCCTCGACGTTGCACGGATCCTGTTTCAATACATGGACGTTTGGGACCTCGGCCGGTTGTGCCAAGCCAGCAAGACCATGTACGCCGAGGTCCAAGCGTACGTGAGAAGGAATCGCCGCCGCGTCTTCCACATCGAGTACAACGACGTTCGCGTCGATGTGTCCCTGTACAACGCGATGAAGCGCCACTTCACGAACATGCTGTGGGAGAACCACAGGACGATCGCGGAGGCCGTCATGTACTTGGAGCGTCGGCACGTCTACCACGATTGCCGGCGGTGGTACTACATCGTCAACCAGGTGGTGGACGATTGGAACTCCTTTTACGGGTACGGCGAGTTTCCCTACTATTCCATGGAGGTGTACGGCGAGTCGGACTCCGAGATCGACTACCCCGACGAAGAAGAAGAGATCGTCGCGGTCGAAACCTTGTGCATATAAAGCCCAAGAGGAAAAAAAGAGGATGATACACCGCTGCCGCGAGAAGGTCCTGAAGGCCATGGTCCGCCTACCGACCAGCCAAAAAGAAGACCGCAAGTTCAAGCGAGACGCCCTGCTCGCCATGCATGATAACGCCAGACACATCCTTTTTTTTTTCTAAGTGTAACAACAAAAAATTATGCCTACTAAAATCACGTATATGGACAGGAATGAGAAAAAAACGTACATGAAACAAGATAAAAAATGTGTCATAGACAACACATCAGATGTGGTGCGGATCGATGCTGGCCAAAAGCAATGCAATATTAGCACTAACTTTTGGGATGTCATTAATATATTCAAAAAGAAATGTCACTACCCAAAAACAATCACCTGCGGAAAACCGGACACAACATATACTATATATGATATGAATTTGAAGAAAACGTTAAAAAATGTGTACAAACACAACTACAACGATGGAAACTGGCCATGTGGAAATGCGTGCCAAAGCACATGGGCAGAGATTCAATCGAACACGTCCAACTACAAATCAACATGGGACTACGGTCCTAATACTATAACTTGTAAAAATATGGATAATGTACTTAAGTACAGACGACCGCATGACGGGTTAGTGGAATTCAAGTGCTTTAAAAGAGGATAGAAGGATCAAAGATACTCCAAAAACCGTGGCTTGGCCATGAGTTGCGGGCTGATTTTTTTCCATGGCACCACCTTCTCGTAGTAGCGCATGTCCGTCTCCCACCCGACCAACACACCATGCTCGCCGCATTCGAGCGCCCAACCCTCCGTCGTGCTACCATCGGATCGTGGAATCTCGCATGCGGTTGGCAACACCCGATTGACGACCACGCGACGGCCATGCTGCTCCGCAAACTTCCTGTAGTTCAGGACGAAGTTGTACATGCAATCGTCGCAGTAGACAAAAACCCCGCGAGGAAAGGATCCCCATCGAATAGCGGACGAATGGATCGGTCGCTTGAATTGCTCGCAGAACATGCAGAGCGTCATGAGCACCATGCAACGGCTCGGGTAGACCAGTTGGAAGTCCGCCTCGTACCTTTGCCTGTACTCGAGCCACGCCTCCAGGTAGAAGCGGCAGGTGGCTCTCAGCGCCAAAATGTTCCTGAAGGAGAGGAGGTCGAGGACCACGCTGTGGCACGGGACCAACATTTTTTTTTGGCGCCGGCATAAAAAAAAATGAAGCGGGTGGCGAAGTTGATTGTGAGCGGGGGAAGGTACCAGTTGAACCCGCGGTGGGCGCCCACGCTCGATTTTCCGACCAAGCATAAAAACGATGAGCAAACTCAAGATCAAGAAATGGGACCCCACCACCCTGCGGCCGGACGCTGTCATCCTCCTCCTGGGGAAGCGGGGGACCGGGAAGTCGACCCTGATGCGGGACCTCATGTACCACGTCAAGGACAAACTCGACTTTGGGATCGCGATGAGCCCGACGGAAGAAAGTTCTGAGTCCTTAGGGACCTTCCTTCCCAGTTCGTGGATCTACAACGATTTCAACCAGGGCGCTGTGGAAAAGATGATGGCCTTGCAGCGGCAGCACTGGAAGCGGGGCCACGGAAGCAACGTGTTCCTCCTGCTCGACGACTGTATGTATGATCGTGGCATTTTCAGGGGCGACACGGGAAAATTGTTTCGGCAACTGTTCATGAACGGCCGGCACAGGCGGATCTTCTTCCTGAATTGTCAGCAGTACGCGATGGACATGCCGCCAGACCTCCGCAGCCAGGTCGACGTGGTCTTCCAGTTGCGCGACAACATCTTGTCCTCGCGGAAGAAGACGTGGGAGCAGTTCTTCGGCTTCTTCGATACGTTCCAGCAGTTTTCGAAGACGCTGGACGCGACGACGGAGAACTACGAGTGCTTGGTCTACGATTCAAAAGCGTCGAAGAGCAACAAGATCGACGAGTCCGTGTTCTGGTACAAGGCCAACCCAGAACTGCCAGAGTTCCAAGTCGGTCGACAGATCTTCTGGGACCTTCACCAGCAGTATTACTGCGACAAGGAAGAGGAGAACGAACTCGCCCTTCTCATGGACAAGACCAAGCAGGAGGCCCGGGCCAACAAGAACACCCGAGTCGTGAAGGCGTCTTCCGACGGCCACACCGTGGTGGCACCGAAGTCAGTGGCGTGGCAGGACAACTACGACTGATGGTAATCGAACTGCGTTGATTTTTTTTGCCAATAATTTGTGCGGTAGAAAGAAAAAAAAATGGCGAGCAAGATCCAGCAGCAGTTTGCCAGCGCCTTTGGCGGGGCCAACGCGGTAGCCCCGCCGGTGCAAGTCGTCATTCCGCCCCAGATCCAAGGCGGCGGGGGCAGCACGTGGAAGTGGATCGCCATTTTCCTCGTTGGCGTCATACTGGTTGGCGTCGTCATGATCTTCACCCAGAAAACGGCAACGTCGGGCAAAAGGGTCCGCGACGTCTTCAAGGAGGAGGTTCGGCTGGAGGAGGAAGAGGACCGGGAGGATCCGCCACGGAAAAAGAAGAAACGCGTGAGGTTCGAGTTGCCGCCCGAAGAAGAAGAAGAAGATGTAGAGGAAGAGGAGGAGGAGGTCTTACTCTCGCCGGAACTGGAGAGGGACCCGAAGTTCACCAGCATGCAACAGATCTTAGCACAAAAAGCGAGCGGCGCCTTGTAAAAAAACTATACTTATTTTTTTCTATTACATGAATTTTGACACGTCGATTTTCCCAAACCCAAAGACCGAGTTGAACTGCTGCGCCACCATCGAATGCTTCGAGGCGGCAGCGCTGTGACGCGCGTCGCTGCTGCTGGTGGTGGTGCCGGCGAAGAGGAAGTTATGGATGTCCTCCGGCAATTTCTTGTAGTTGCTATGGAATTTCTTGCACGGGACCTTGGAGACGCACTCCTCGCCGCAATTTTGCGAGTAGCATCGCTGCGTGGCCCCTCGCCTGGAGCATATCTGGATGTACGTACGGTCCGAGTGCGTCCCGCCCCCTTTCTTGTTCAGGCAACAGCCCGCGTTCTTCCCAGACAAGTTCACGAAGCACACGCTCGACTTCTTCCCGCTCATCCTGCTGATGGACTCGACGCGGACCTGCTTCTTGTAGTGCGGGAACGCCTTGTGGATGAAGTTCTGCAACCTCACCCGCATGTTCCGGTCGTCCACCTCTTCCATCGCCTCCCGCTGCCGTTTCCTGTGCTTGTCCGAGGACGTCATCTTCGCCTTCCGCTTGAGCACCCGCTTCTCTGGCCTACCATCGTCCAACGCCACCTTGTACTCGTTCGCCTTCGACCGCTCGTCCTGCGACAGGATCGGCTGGTCGTCCGCGTTGAACGCCATCCCCATCACCTTGTTGGCCTGCTCTTGGTGGTCGTAGGGGGTGGATATCGACGTTTGGACCCACATCAGCACCATGTCATCCTTCAGCGCCTTCAGACGGGCGTGGTCAGGGCTGCCGTCGGTGCCCAGCACGCTCGACATTTCGTACACCGTACTGTCGTACACGAACCCACCGTCGCAGTCGCAAAATTCCTTCTCCTCCGGCTCGGCGTTCCTGCACTTTGTGCACTTCGTCTTCCACTTTCGCATGCCGATCATCCGCATCCCACCGTTCTGAATCGGTGCCCAGTCCACCGCCTTGTCCCAATCGATGTCGTACTCGTGTTCTGGGTAGAGTTCGCACAGTTTGTACACCAAAGAACGTCGAAAGTACGCCATGTTGTCCACGTGGAGGTACACCCCTACGCAATTCCCGTAGTGGTCCCTCGTTTGGAGGCAACGGATGTGCGCCCCGAACTTCTTGCCACCGCCCTTGTACCTGAGTTTGTTCGGGCACGCAATGGCGAACTTAATGTCCTTCTGCCGCCACGTTTTCGGGAAATACTCGTCCATGGTCGGGAAGACCGCATTCTTGACAATGTCCTCGTAGGTCGACGGCTCGAAGAAGATTTCCGCCCTCTTGTTGTCCTTTCCGATCGTCATGTCCATGTCCACGAAGAGCGTTCTGACGTCCGTGGGCGCGAGTTCGTTGATGCAGGCGTTGCCCCCATACTTCATGCCACGCGCCAACTCCTGCAAAAACTCCAGACGGTTCGCGTCCGACACCGAATAGTTCCCAGGACCGTACGTTCCATTCCGAAGCGTCGTGCCCCCTGACAAGTCCGTGTGGGTTATAATATGGTTCTTCTTCGCCCCTTTCTGGACCCCAAACTTCTCCAGAAGGGTCTGCTTCAATTTCTGCGACGATGGGCTCCATTGCTTCCCATTCTCGTACATGTACGTGCCGATCATTGGCAGAGTTGGGACGAGCACACGCACACGTGTGGGGTCCCAGTCCACTGTTTGATGTATCGACGCAAAAAAAAATATCGGCGGCGGTTGACCCGACCTCAAACCCTACTTTGAACTCTCACCCTACTTCGAACTCTCACCCTACTTCGAACCCTCACATTGGAGGGTCACGCGGTCGTAGTGTTTTCCTAGGGGCCTCACGTAGCACGTCTTCGTGGTCACCCCACGCTCGTTGTACGGCATCCTGACGAAGCCCCCACCGGTCTTCGCCCGCCCCAACGCCTTCTTCTCCCACGCCTCGGTGGCCTTGTCGGCATCCACCTCGACGGTATTGCCTACATCCCCTCGTATCAACCGCTGCTTCATGTTGGCCCTTGCGAGCACCTCGATGGCCCGGTACACCAGCAGTACCAGGGCTGCCACGCCTATCATCTCCGTAGTCATCATCCTTTTTTAGTCCTCCTCGAGAAAAAACCAGGTACGATTCTTCACCCTCTCCACGGTAGGAACGTCCAAGTAGACATGGACCCTAGTGTTCGGGGCGTCGGGGTACGCGCTGCCGGCGTGGACGAGGTCCCCGTCGAAAACGAGGCAGTCGCCGCGTTGCAACAGGACGTCCCCGATGCCGTGCACCGCCAATTTGGTACCCTCCTCGAGGGCCAGCAGGGCGCCTAGGGGCTTTTTCCGGATCCCCCACAAGAGGTCCGGGTCAAAGTCGTAGTGCCACTGCTGCTGCTGGCACCCTTTTTTCGAGTGGAGGGCGAACATGTTGCCGACGGTCCTGCCACGGGCAATCCCGGCGCCCTCGAGGGCACGGACGAACTTCTTGTGGAAGGCGAGGTGGGCCCGGATGCGGGTCTGCCAGCGGCGCTTGTCCGGGTTGAAGATGAACGTCCCGTCGCGGTGGACGAGGGCGTCGATCTTCGCGTAGTCCATATCATCGACGTCAACGAGGTTGCGGTATACACGGAACTTGGGTGACATACTCAATTTTGGTTGCGCCGGGACATAAAAAAAGGACACCGCCCACCACACTCTTAATTTGGGTTCTTGGACTCGTCGTCCCGGACGCGATATTCCTCCCCGCAATTTTTGTGGCGCCCGCAATAGTCAGTGCCGTTCTTCTTTGCGGCCTCGCATCGAAGACCCTGCTTTTCCCCGCTTTTGTAGATGCACATGCAGCGGTTGTCGGCATCGTCGGCGAGTCGGAGCGGTTGTTTCCTCGGCTTCTTTTTTGGCCTCAGGTACCCCGGGGTGATGGTTTTTTTCGTCTTGTTGAACTCTCTGGTCATGGCGGCTTTTTGGACTTTTGAGAAGCAGTTGCCGAAGGTCTTGACGGCCCGGAAAATGCTGCCACCGATTGCACCCAAGTAAGGACATGCGACCACGAGCACCATCATGGCAATATCAAAATACCAACTCCACCAGACGTTTGTGACCTTTTCCTCGTATTTCAAGCCATACTTCGCTACTAGCGCAACTGTTGGAGCAATAACCTTCGACTTTATGTCGGGTAAATTTTTTATACGATATAAACCAAGAATATTTGCAATGTGTGCTGATGCTAACCAAGTACCGTGAATTATTATAGACACTAATTCAATGGGGAAAATAATATTGTCGAAAAACATTTGACTTTCCGCAAATGTCTGGGTAAGCACTTTCCCTGCTACACCACCAACTGCACCTACACCAACAACGGGAATCGCTATACCGATTGCTGGATTGATGAATGCAATTGTAGTGCCTAACGCGGCTCCTAAACCCGCGGCGGCCATACCTGCAACGTTACTATCTGCTTCGACTTTTTTCTCAAACAACGCATTTAAATTAGTCAGGAAACTTTGAGGTGTGACACCGTTCACATGCATCAGACATAGAACAAACGTGATGATGATGACGAATACACCAAACGTATATCGTTGATGCTCCGCGACCAGGACAGGCAATTGAGCCACGGTTGGGATGCATATCCCTTCTTTTCCGGCTGTTTGCTCCTTACCTTCCTCGTCCGTGTACGATTTGCCTCTTTGGATCCATTTGCAATCCGGCCTTTTATCGCATGTTTCTTTCTTTCTTGGACGGTTGTTGATTTGTGCGCAGACCTCGCCAGCCCGCAGTGGGGTTATATTGTGCTTGAAAATCCTGTCCAGCCATCCGTCCGCGCCGCCCTCCAGCAGCACACGGTCTAGATCCTGCTGTTTCAACTTCTTTTCCATGGCGGTCGCAATCATGATCAGGTCGTCCTGTGGCATCTGGAACAATGCCGACAAGGTAGCGTCGCGTGCGCACGCCTCGGCCTGCTCCTTCAATGACGTGGACCCGGTCAACAGCCCTTTCTGCAAGCGCAGGAGTTTCGACATCGACGCCAGCACGCTCTTGTCTATGGTGCTGTACTTTTCGACAAGTTGAGTCGTGGCCTTCCACATCATTGCGTGGGCCTTTGCGGTGTCCATCCCAACGTTGGCGATCGCAATGCTGGACGCGACCATCTCGTCCGACATGCCGTCTGGGATTTCGATCGACGATGGTTTTGGCATGGCTCCCATGTACATGTCCTTCCAAAGCGATTTTGCCTTGTTCGCGGGCAAGGGTGTCCGGTTTAAGATGCACCGGTTGTAGTTCATCTTGAAGGAATTGTACGATTCGCGGTACATGGTCATCTGCTTGCCTTCCTTCGCTTCCACCCGGCTAATCGCACCTTTCCACCGCGACCCCAAGGATTTCACGCCGGTCGTCAAACTCATTTTGCTTGTCCAGCAGAAAAAAGTTTTTCCCTTACTGAAACGATTTTCTATCCGCATGTAGCGTAGGAAAAAAAAAAGAATTAAGTAACAACGGGATGTTTCGATCATCCGACCTCGTGGTTATGAGCCACGCACGCTTCCACTGCGCCACGTTGTTATTTGGAAGAAATGTGCTGTATTTCCTATTTATACAGGACACACTCAATCGATTATTGCCAGCCCTTCGCCTTCAACTTCGGGCACTTCTTGTGAATGAAGGCCAAAGCGCGTTTCTGCTTTTTCATCGCTTCCCCCAAAGTCCTGGCGTCGCCGCCGCCGTCCTGCTGCGCCGCCAACTTCAAGTACGCGATCGCCTCTGAAATGTGCATCAGGGACACCAGCACGTTCTTGTCCTGGTCCGCGATCGCCACCATGTTCTTTCCCTCCGTCGACAGATTCACCTCGGCCTTGGCGACCCCCGCCATCTTCGACAACAGGGACAGACCGACGACACTGCCCACGACGCTTAACCATACTGTTACTTCCTTGCTCATCTTTTTCATGGGTTTAGATTTTTTTTCCCGCGGCACCACGGCGCCCATTTTTTCCGCGCCACCCACCAAACACGAAGATTATGGCCACAGGATACCAAAAATCGATGTTCTCAAGCACCGACCAGAAAGCGATGACGCCGGACGACGTCATGGTCAAGATCCAACGTTGGTTCGCCCATGGCCAACGCATGTACGACCCGTGCCCCGCCGACTGGGACCCGGAAACGATGAGGGACGGCCTCGTCGGTGACTGGGGTGCCTGCAACTACGTTAACCCACCGTACAACGACCTTGCGCGCTGGATGGCCAAATGCGTCGAACAGTCCAACAAGGGCAAGAGGGTCATCTGCCTGATCCCGCAGCGCGGGGACGTGAACTGGTGGCACGACTACGTGCTCGCGCACGCCGACGAGATCCACTTCATCCGGCAAGGGATCCGGTTCAAGGCGAGCAACGGCAAGGGTGCCAGGGCCAACGGGACCTACAAGCGCAAGTGCCCGTTCGCGATCTGCATCGTCGTCTACACCGGCAAGTCGGCGGGCAAGTCCGGCTGCCCGTCCATCCACAGCATCGACTTCTACGAGGAGGAGAAGGCGGAGTTAGCGCGGCAGAAGGCAGAGGCCAAGGCGAGGAAAAAGCGAAAACGCCTCGTTCAAACCGCGTCTCCGAAATTGGTCGAGACACAATAAAAAAAAAGTATGCCTGCCATCCTGTACACCGAGATCGACGGCCTGTCCCTGAAGCCCGGGCTGAAGGAGAACCGCGACGGGTCGAGTTACAGCGCGTACTTCGAGAACCCGAGCGCGAAAATTCAACTGGGCAACATGGACGGCAACGACAACTTCGAGCCGATGGCAATTCACGACCTGATGCGGGGCGACGGCGGCCAGATGGGGATCCGCCTCGAGGTCCTCGAGAAGCCCGTGAGAAGGTGGCTCAAGCAGTTCGAGGTCGACCTGATCTTCCAGGCCAAAGAGGCGTTCTCCCAGTTCTTCGACAGGGCGTTCGACACCCACGTGGTGCAGGAAAAGTACCAGTCGATGTTCCAGCGCCGGTGCGTCGAGTTCCGGCTCTCGTCGAAGCCAAATATTTACACGTTCGAGGACGGAAAGCCGGTGCGCATCGACATGGACCACCTGCAGAAGGAAGTCCTCTGCATCCCGATCGTCCAGTTCATCGGGCTGTGGGTCGAGGACGACCTTTCCTTCGGCCTCGTCGCCAAGGTGACCGACGTCATGTGCTTCGAGGGCGAATCGGAGGAAGACGAGGAGGAGGAAGAGGACGGCAAAAAAATATTCCACGCCCCGGCGATGCCGGCGCAAGAGTTGCGGAAAACCACCTACAATGCCCCACTGCGGCCTGACAGCCCTGTGGAGTCGTTCATGCATTTCGGAGGGGGTACACTTGTAGGGAGACGGTCGGAGGCCATGAGTCTCCATCCTGACGATTTGAAACCGGTAAAGTAAGACGCCTTCCCGACGTAGACGACCTTGGCATTGTCGTGCGTGTCGGGCCAGAGCAGTTCCGCGATCGGCTTGCCCTTTTTTTTGCGCGCCGAGGTGATGCCCTTCACCCGCAGGCCCTTCTGGCGAAGGACGCGCATGACGACGTGGGCATCGGTGCAAAGGGGGTCCTCGTTGGGCCTATCCTTCGTGCTTGTCGCGTACACGCTGTAGGAGGACAGGTAGAGGGGTCGTTCGGGCTGGGGGAAGGCAGGCAACTTCGAGATTCGCCGTTCGAAGTTGTCAAACATGGCAGGGCTGATTGGCTGGTTGGGCATGGGGGAAAAAAGGTTCTTCTTACTCTTGCGAAAAGAAAAAAAATCTCCAAAAATGTGTCAATCCACCTTGGGTTTGAGTTGGAAGACCATCGTCACTTGCTCCTTGGCAAGGTCGACCTCGATCTGGACCTTCATAAAGTGCGTGTCCACGGTGCCCTCGTCCACGATCTCGAAGCATCTAAACGTCTTGCCGACCATGACCCTGCCACCGTCCAAGATCTTCACCACGTGGCTCCGCGTGCCGCTGCCGAGGTGCACGTGCGCTGGGATCAGCGCCTGGCCGCGCTCGCACACGTAAGCCAAAGAATTCTGCGTGCAGAGTTGGTAGATCGACACCGACGTCGTTTTTGGGTACTCGTAGTACCGTAGCATGTCGTCCAACTCTTTCACAGACACGACGCGCTTCCCGTGGACGTAGCATTTCATCCGCTTGACGTCGACCTTGCACTGCTGGATGGCCTGGAAGATGGAGGAAAAACCCAAGTCGTCGATGAAGGCGTGGAGGGGGACTGTGTCGACGTAGGCAGGGTAAGAGGAAGCATTTCGTTTGACGACTTCCCACATCGGTTTATGTTCAAGTATAATTATTGTCGGTTTTTAATGTAGTTTTAGAAAATGTTGCCGGTACGATTGGCGGACGGCGTTCACTGCCATCCCCTTCATCGCCTCGTTGAGGTCTCTCTTGTCCCAAACGCCCTTCACTTTGGCGTGTTCTAGGAAGCCGCACCCTTCCTCGCCCTTCCTGTGGGTGCAGTGCCGCCGCTGACAGAGCCGAACCTTGTTCACCTGCCGCTTCCCCGCGTGAAATGTCCTCCGTTCCGGGTTCGGGTTTCTATAGACGGGGTAGACCGCGTAGGACTCGGGACGCTTGCACGCGATGAAGGCCGCTGCCTTGCTTGCGTCGCTATGCATGTCGATAATCTCGTAGCGGTCGTCTGTGACCACAATGCTCCCAAACATTTTTTGGGGAGGAATCGCGGGTCGCATCAGCATCCTCTCCACGCGGCGGTTCTCCGCCTCCACGGTGCGGAATTTCCAGCGTTGCTGCTGCCTCTTGAAATGCCCAGGGGGGATCACCAGCCGAACCCTCTTCTGCCTCTTCTTCAGCGCCCTTTGGTGATTCTTTTCGATCATCTGCTTTTGCTCTGGTGTCAACATGCTGCGAAACGATTGTTATGGCGTGCTGGAT
>MDTG01110377.1_pt1 | contig 13762 bp, 13 predicted proteins | sample 811421 | NCBI WGS metagenome assembly MDTG01 (sample SAMN05326645, study PRJNA326480) | marine metagenome | isolation source: seawater | place: Pacific Ocean: South East | collected 2011 | reverse complement strand
TTCTTATTACCTACTACTTTTAATAAAGCCATTTCTTTAAAAATTACTTTTTTATCCTCTCTTTTAAAATCTGCAACCTTATGTACTGGGACCAATTTTTTTAATTGAAGTTTAATTTGATCAATAACTTGCGGGGTACCTGTAGTAACAATAGTTATTCTTGAAATATTTTTTGTCTGGTCGACTTCGGCTACTGCTAATGACTCAATATTATATCCTCTTCCAGAAAATAGACCTACAACTCGTGCTAAAACACCAGCTTCATTATCTACCCAAACCACAAATATATGAGTATCAAGTTTACCTAATTTGGTTGGAATACTATAAGCTGATTTTGGCTTGGCCATTAAACTAACGCTTTCCCTTTACCTGTAATTTTATTATCCTCTTTATCATTCGGTCCAAGTATCATTTGATTATGTGGTTTTCCAGATGGTATCATTGGAAAACAATTTTCGTTAGGATCAACTTGGCAATCAAATATTACAGGACCATTGTGATCGATCATTTCTTTAATCTTTTCATCTAATTCACCAGGATTTTGAGCTTTTATTCCTTTGCAACCATATGCTTCGGCTAATTTAACAAAATCTGGTAATGCTTCAGAATAGCTCTCTGAATAATTTTTTTCGTGAAGTAATTCTTGCCATTGCCTAACCATTCCCATGTACTGATTATTTAAAACAAAGATCTTAATTGGTAAATTATATTGAACAGCAGTCGACATCTCTTGCATTGTCATTAAGACAGATGCTTCACCAGCTATATCTATGACAAGTTTGTTTGGATGTGCAATCTGAACTCCAACTGCAGCTGGAAGACCATAGCCCATTGTACCAAGACCTCCTGATGTCATCCATCTATTAGGTTTATTAAATTTATAATGTTGAGCAGCCCACATCTGATGTTGACCAACTTCAGTTGTGATAAATGTGTCTTGATTTTTTGTCAATTCATATAATCGTTTGACTGCGTGTTGAGGTTTAATAGTTTTATCACTATTTAAAAATCCCAAAGAATCTTTTGTCCTCCATTTCTGAATTTGTTCCCACCACTTTGATACATTGTGTTTATTTGATTTTTTTAAACCATTTTGTTTTTTATTTATTCTTTTAATGGTTGACTGAAGAACTTCATTCACATCACCGACTATAGCTAAATCTACTTTTATAATTTTGTTAATTGATGATGGATCAATATCAATATGAACTTTTTTTGATTTAGGTGAAAATTCATCTATCTTACCTGTAATTCTATCATCAAATCTTGCACCAATATTTATTAATAAATCACAATCATGCATTGCATTGTTTGCCTCATAAGTTCCATGCATACCAAGCATACCAATAAATTGGTTATCGTCACCTGGAAAAGCACCTAAACCCTGTAAAGTTGATGTAATTGGAAATCCAATCAATCTAACAAATTCTCTTAATGAGTCACTTGCTTTCGGTCCAGAATTAATAACTCCTCCACCTGTATATACTACCGGTTTTTTTGCTTTTGATATCAACTTAATAAGTTCATCTATTTCATTTTGTGAAAATTTATTATGTGATTTGCTATATGATTTTTTTTCTTTTTTTGGTTTTACGTAATTAATTTTTGCAAATTGAATATCCTTTGGGATATCAACTAAAACTGGACCCGGTCTACCAGTTGTTGCAACTTTAAAAGCCTCATGAATAATTTTAGACAAATCTTTTATATCTTTGACTAACCAATTATGTTTCGTGCATGGTCTTGTTATTCCTGTCGTATCACATTCTTGAAAAGCATCAGTTCCAATTAAATGAGTTGGAACTTGACCAGAAATACAAACTAATGGAACGGAGTCCATATAAGCATCTGTCAAAGCTGTAACAACATTTGTAGCTCCTGGCCCCGAAGTTACTAAAACAACACCAGGTTTTCCAGAAGATCTAGCATAGCCTTCTGCAGCATGGCCAGCACCCTGTTCATGTCTAACTAAGATATGTTTAATTGAGGAATGATTCTTTAACTCGTCATAAATTGGTAATACAGCACCTCCAGGATAACCAAAAATAAATTCTACCTCTTGGTCCTCTAGACATTTAAATACTATTTCTGCTCCAGAATATAATTTAGACATTTAAGCAATCTAGCTGAAGTTGTGCTGATTGGTCAAGACTAAGTAATAAATATCTAAATTTTTTTTAAAAATTTATTCAGGGTATTTGGACTCATGCTGTTCCAATCTGACATGTTTCCTCTTCCCCATGTGGTCTGTCTTTTGGCATATTGCCTTGTCTTTATTGATATTTTTTCAATTAATTCGTCAATTTGAATTTTTCTATGAAGAAATTCTTTAACCTCAGTAATTCCTATCGCTTTAGAGGCACTTCTGTCTTTAGGAACTTTGAATTTTAAAAATTTTTTTACCTCTTGAATAGCTCCTTTTTTAATCATTTCTTGGGCTCTTAATCTAATTCTTCTCACTAGTTCCTCTCTAGGAAAATCGATATTAATTTTGTAAAAATCTCTTTTTTCAAATTTTGATTTAGTATTTTTAAACCACTCATACATTGATTTTTTTGTGAACAATTTAATCTCGTAAGCACGTATACACCTTTGGGTATCTGAAGAATTGATATGATTTCTCGCTAAAGGATCTATCTTAATTAATCTTAAAAAAAAATTTTTTTGGCCTATTTTTTTATGTAAAGATCTAATATCATTTCTAAATTTAAGAGGGATATTGGGCATATCTACCAAGCCCTCTGTAAGTGCTTTAAAATATAATCCAGTTCCACCAACTAATATTGGAACTTTTTTCCTTTTTTTTAACATCAAAATTTTTTTGGAAACTAACTTAAGCCAATCACCAGTGGAAAAATTTCTTTTCACACTTTGAAATCCATAAAGATGATGACTTATTCCTTGATAATCTTTTTTTAAAGGTCTGGCAGATAAAATCTTAAGTTCTTTATAAATTTGCATGCTATCTGCATTAATAATTTCTCCATTTATTTTTTTAGCTAATTTAATTGCAAATTTAGACTTTCCAGAAGCTGTTGCTCCATAAATTAAGATAATTTTGGATTTCAAATCCATATACAATTAGTCTAATTTAACGCCAATATATCTTCTTTGATTTTGACTATTATAAATAACGAGTAATATTGTTTTTTGATTACTATCTAAAACTTTTTTAACCGCTTGATTTAAATTATCAACGGTTCTAATTTTCTTTTTTTGTGCCTCTAAAATTATGCTATCAATTTCTATTGAGTTTATTAAAGGACTATCATTTTCAATCTTAGTGATTATTAAACCAGTTGTTTGGTTTGGTAGTTTTCTAATTTTGATATCTTCATCAGTTATTTCTCTTACTGATATTTTAAGCTTTTCAATTTTAGTCTCTTTTGGAGGTTTTATATCTTCTGCAACCTTAAAATCTTCTGATGTTTCTAATCTTCCTAAAGTAATTATCTTGATAATTTCCTTTTTATTTCTCCAAATCTTTACTTTTACTTGTTTACCAACTTCCGTCCTTGCAACTATCATGGGTAATTCTTTCATGACTTGAATTTTTTCTCCATCAAATTCTAAAATTATATCACCAGCTTTCACACCAGCTTTTGCAGATGGACTATTTTCAGCAACGCTTGCAACTAATGCTCCTCTTGGTTTATCTAATTTTTCAACGTCGGCAATCTCCTTCGTCACATCTTGAATTCTCACTCCAAGCCAACCTCTTTTTGTTTCACCAAATTTTATTAGTTGATCTATTACAATTTTCGCACTGTTCGAAGGAATAGAAAAACCAATACCGATAGATCCATTTCTTCCTAGAATAGCAGTATTAATTCCAATAACATCACCTTGCATGTCAAATAATGGTCCACCAGAATTCCCTGAATTTATTGAAGCATCAGTTTGAATATAATCTTCATATCTAGATAAACCAATAGATCTATTTCTTGCAGAAATTATACCTGAGGTTACAGTACCTCCAAGACCAAATGGATTTCCTATAGCTATAACCCAATCTCCAATTCTTGCTTTATCTGAATCACCAAACTTCACTGGTTTAAATTTTTCATTAGTCTCTAACTGAAGCACCGCGATATCTGATAAAGGATCAGAGCCTATTACCTTAGCCGTAAATTCCTTGTCGCCATTTACTCTAACTATTATATCCTCTGCATCACTTATTACATGGTTGTTTGTTACTACAATACCTTTTTCATCAATGATAAAACCAGATCCTAATGCTGAAGATTGTCTCTCTTGAGGAGCCCCAAACTCTTTAAACATATCTTCAAAAGGAGATCCTGGGGGAAACTGAAAAGGAAATGGATTTGATTGAGTTGTGATAGTTGTGGTCGTTGAAATATTCACCACAGAAGGCATCAATTTTTCCGCTAAATCAGCAAATGAACCTGGAATACTTTTTGAAAATGATTTTGTTTGAAAGCTTAAGCCTAATATTAATATAACAAAAAGTGTTTTAAAATTTTTCATTTAAATCTTAACGTAGTAAATAATTATAAAACCTAATATTGCAAAAAGTAATCCACCTGTTCTAAGTTGATTAATATTTATCATTTCTAATTTTTTAATTATATTTTTCATTTTTGCTGGAAATATGGCATATAAAATTCCCTCAATAAATAAGAATAGACCAAAAGCAATGATCAATTCTCTCATAAAACTTTACTCAGATTTTGGCTTTATATTTCCGAAAAATTTAAAAAACTCACTGTCTGGAGATAAAATTAGAGATGTTTCACCTCCAATTAATGCTTTTTCATAAGCCTGCATTGCTCTGTAGAATGCAAAAAATTCTGGGTCTTGACCAAATGCATTAGCAAAAATTTTATTTCTTTGACCGTCGCCTTCACCCTTCATTATCTCAGATTTTTTTTGTGCATCAGCTAATATTACAGTAACTTCTTTATCAGCAGTTGAGGTTATTGTAACTGCCATTTCAGCTCCTCTAGCTCTGAATTCCTTAGCCTCTCTCTCCCTCTCAGTTTGCATTCTTCTAAAAATTGCGTCACTATTTGCTTGAGGCAGGTCTGCTCTTTTTATCCTAACGTCGTTTATCTTAATTCCAAAATTTTCAGCTTCATTATTTACGCCTTCTTGTATCAAAGCCATTTGTTTAGTTCTATCTTCAGATAATAAAGTTTGAAGTTTTTGCTGACCTAAAACATTTCTAATTCTTGAGTTTATAATTGTTGCTAACCTAGATCTTGCAACTCTTTCATTGCCAACTGAAATGTAAAACTTAAGAGGATCTATGATTTGAAATCTTGCAAAAGCATCAACAATCAATCTTTTTTGGTCAGAAGCGATAACTTCCTCTGGAGGAGTATCTAAATTCAAAATTCTCTTGTCTAAAAAAACAACGTTTTGAATAAAAGGAATTTTGAAATTCAAACCTGGTTTTGAAATAATTCTTTTAGGGTCACCAAATTGTAAAACAATAGCTTGATTTACCTCTTTAACAATAAATATTGAAAAGAATGCGGTTACAGCTAATGCCACAATTATACCTGCTATGATTTTCCCAGCTTTCATTTTAGTTTATCGCTTTCTTTTTTTGTAATTCAGGTAATGGTAAATACGGAACTACTCCAGATCCTGCATTTTTTTCAATTATAACTTTATCGATATCAGCTAAAACTTTTTCCATTGTCTCCAAATACATTCTTTCCTGAGTTACTGATTTTGCATTTTTGTATTCATTATAGATAGATAGAAATCTACTTGCTTCACCCTCTGCTTTTGCTACGACTTCTTTTTTATAGGCTTCCGCAGCCTGTAAAATTTTTTGTGCTTCACCTCGAGCTCTAGGAATAACATCATTCGCATAAGCTTCTGCCTCATTTTTAGATCTTTCCATATCTGCTCTAGCTGCTTGTACATCTCTAAATGCATCTATTACTTGATCTGGTGGGTCAGCTTTTTGTGTTTGCACTTGAGTAATTTGAATACCGCTTGTGTATTCATCTAAAATTTTCTGAATAATTTCTTGTGTATCTGTCTCAATAACAGATCTACCTTCAGTCAAAATAGGTTGAATGTCAGATCGAGCAATAACTTCTCTCATTGCTGTTTCAGCTGCAGCTTTAACTGTTCCTTCAGGATCTTGTATCTTAAATAAAAAATTGCCAGCGTCTTTAATTACCCAAAAAACGGAAAAATCAATATTTACAATATTTTCATCACCCGTCAGCATTAGACTTTCCTGTGGGACATCAGCTACACCTCCAGATGAAGTGAATCCACTGTCTCTTTCAGATCTAAATCCTATATCTATTCTATTTACTTTTGTCACTTTTGGAGTGAGTACTGACTCTACTGGGAACGGAATATGATAATTTAAACCTGGTTGTGTGGTTTTTACAAATTTACCAAATCTTAACACTACTCCTTGCTCATCAGGTAGAACTCTATACAACCCGCTAGCAAGCCAAACTAAGCCTAAAACAATTAAAACTAAAATAGCTTGTTTACCACCTGAGGAACTTCCGCCAGGCAAAAATTTTTTAATTCTCTCTTGAAACTCTCTTATAATTTTATCCAAATCAGGTGGTGTTGGACCTCTTCCAGATCCATTTCCATTTCCTCCTCCTGGGGGAGTTCCCCAAGGACTACCGCCTCTTTGTTGAAAATCATCAGACATACCCTATCTATATAGTGTTTAATTCATTAAAAACAAGTTAAGATCAAATAATGACAGATAAAAAGCCTGAACTAAGTGCCGCAATTAAAAGTAAGCTAGAACCAAAGGTTTTTAAAAAAAATCCTATTATTGGAACTAAATTTACAATAGCCATTTCAAGTGCAAAAGGAGGGGTTGGTAAATCAACTTTTGCAACTAACTTTGCTTTAGCCTTAAAACATATGGGTTGTAAAGTTGGATTATTAGATGCAGATATTTATGGACCATCTATTCCTAAAATGTTTGGTATAAATGAAAAACCAAAAAGCGATGGTCAAAAATTAGAACCAATTATCAAATATGATGTTCAATGTATGTCTATAGGTTTTTTAGCAGACCAACAAACTCCGATGATATGGAGAGGACCAATGGTTACAAGTGCAATTAAAACATTTACTCAAAAAGTAAATTGGAAAAACCTAGATTTTATAATTGTTGATATGCCTCCTGGAACAGGAGATACTCAACTTACTTTTTCCCAAGAAATTAAAATGGATGGAGCTATTATTGTATCAACTCCTCAAGAAGTTGCATTATTAGATGTCAAAAGAGGAATAAAAATGTTTGATAAATTAGGAGTAAAAGTTTTAGGTTTAGTTGATAATATGAGTTTTTTTATAGGGGATGATAATAAAAGATATAATATTTTTGGAGAAGGTGGTGTTCGTAAAACTGCTGATGAATTTAAAAAAGATTTTTTAGGCGAGATACCAATTAATCCTGATGTTGGAAAATCAGGTGACAAAGGTAAACCAATTGTTGAAGAAAACTTAGAGCATGAAATTTCAAGAATTTATTTGAAGTTAGCAGAAAAAATTAAATTGATTTATCTGTAAGATCAAAAGCTTCCATTAGCTCATTCCATTCTCTTTTTGATAATCCAGATTCCTCCATAGAAACTTTTTCACCTTTAATCATTTTTTTAATTATAAATTTTCCTTTCGCAGAAACTTCTGTTCCACCAACTCTATAGTCCATGAATGCATCATAAGTAATTGGAACCCACTTTTTTACAGTGTCTAACATTAAGTCTGCGTAAACTCTTATTTCATATTGAGCATGACGATCTGCTCTCAATCTTAAAAAATTCATGAGATTTAATAAATCTGTTTTCCAATACCATTGAGTGTAAGTATTTAAAGTTAAATTCATTCTCGCAAGCTCTCTTGCAAGCCCTTTCTTATTTTCATCAATCTTTGATCCATCATATCTTTCATTTAACATTAATTCATAATTTGAGTAAGTTCTCTCAGCATCATCTTTTAAAAGATGTAAAACTTCTTTTGCTTGATCATTATCTAGTATATCACCTCGACCTTGTCTGTTGCTAACTGATTGGGCTGCAAGATTTTCTGAGGATGGTAAATAAAATTCTTTATCTAAAATAGAATATCTTGCAGAATACTCATTAACATTTGCAGTTCTATGCCTTATCCATTGACGGGCAATAAAAATTGGCAACTTGATATGGTATTTAATTTCACACATCTCAAATGGAGTACTATGCCAGTGCCTCATCAAATACTTTATTAGTCCTGAGTCTGTCGAAACTTGTTTAGTACCTTTCCCATAAGAAACTCTCGCTGATTGAACTATTGATGTATCATCCCCCATATAATCAATGACTCTAACAAATCCATGATCTAGGGCTGGCATTGCCTCATAAAGTATTTTCTCTAAGTCTGGTGCGGTAACTCTCTTAGTCTGATTTTTTTGAGACTGTTGATCTTTAATTTCTTTTGATTGTTCTTTAGTTAATTTCATGATTTTAAGAGAATCTTTAAATTAACTTTTATATTAATAGTAAGAGTTTTCCAACAGAGACAAAGATTAAATTTTAGAAAGTAATTACAACTTATAAGGGTGGTTTTTTATATTAATTTTAAGAAAATAACTTTAAATTGTCTCTATACCAATTGATCGTAATAGACATGGCCTCGTCAATTTTCCAATGCGGCTTCCATCCAAGATCTTTATTAATTTTTTTGTAATTTAATTTTTGTCTTTTGATTTCAATTTTTGAGTTATTATTTATTTTTGGTTGAAGTTTATTTTTTTTAATTTTTTTTACAATAAATCTTACAAGATCTATAACACTTAAATTTTCATCAGACCCAACATTATAAATGTATAGTAATTTTTTCTTTTTTAACATTGATTTCATTAAAAGAATGTAAGCTCTGGCTACATCCTCAACATATAAATAATCTCTTATCAATTTTCCATTCGACCTAAGAATAGATCTCTTGTTTTTTAATGTTGAAACAATTACATGGGGAACCAATCTATCCATATTATAGTCTCCTGGACCATAAATATTTCCAGATCTTATTATTCCAACACTCAAACCATAAGTTTTTACATAACTTTGAGCTATTAAATCTGATGCAGATTTTGATACGTCATAAGGATAATCACCTTTAAGAGGATGATTTTCGTGATATTCTTTTTTTTTTAATTCACCGTAAGCTTTGTCAGAAGAGCTATAAATAAATATAATGTTTTTATTAATATTTCTTATAACTTCTAAAATATTTATTGTGCCCGTAATATTACAATCAAAAGTTTCTACAGGACTTTTATATGCATCTATTACTTGAGTTATAGCTCCTAAATGAAAGATGGTACCAATTTTTTTATTTTTAATTAATTTATTGAGAGTTTTAAAATTTTTGAAATCGCCTTTAATAATTTTAAGTTTCTTGTTTTGAATATTTAATGTTGAAATTTTTTTTTTATTACTACTTCGATCTAATAAAAAAATATTATTTCTTTTATTTTTTAAAAGTTGCTTGATAAGAGATCTTCCAAGTATCCCAAATCCTCCTGTAACTAATATATTATTTATATTCATTTATTAAAATAGCTCATGATAATTGCTTTAAATATCATGCTGCCATCCTTAATGGCTTTTAATTTCTTTCCTTCTGCAATAGTACGTGGTGAATATTCAACCTTATATTCACTTATTGAAGATCCATATTTTGCAAATTTACAAAGAACTTCAAATTCAAAATCAAACTGATTATTATAGATTATCAATTGGTTATAAATATTTCTTCTAAATATTTTTATTGCACAGGCAGAATCTGTTAAATTTGTTTTAAAAAGAAAGTTCATTAATTTTGTTAATATAATTACCCCATATTTATTTTTTTTATAAATAAATTTATTATTTTCTCCTAACCTTGAGCCACATAAAAAATCAATTGATCTGTCTTTTTTAATAATTTCATGGCCAGTAATTAAATCTTCTAATGAATATTCATCAATGTCAAATATAACAATATAATCATTCGATGAATTAGCTATTGCTCTTTTAATTGATCCTCCTTTTCCCAGATTTTCTTTATTAAAAATGTATTTGAAATTATCATCTTTATTCTTCTCAAAATTTTTTAACAATTCTATTGTTCCATCAGTAGAAAAGTTATCACAAATTATTATTTCCTTCTTAAATGGAATTTTTTTTGTAAAATTTATGAAATTTACAAATTTTTTTTCTAAAATATTTTTTTCATTATATAGGCAACACACAATTGAAAAAGAGACTTCATCCATTTATTTCCTTTTGATAAATTTTAAAATTAAATTATGGATAGTTTTGATATTTTTTTCTGATAAGCCTTGATGACAGCCAATTAAAATTCCATTTTTCATTATATAATCTGCCTTTTTAAAATCACTTAATTTATTTTTTTTTGATATTAAGTCCTTAAAAGCTGGATGTCTTAAAATATTTCCACTAAAAATTGGCCTCGTTTGAACGTTATTATCTTCTAAAAAAATTTGCAAATCTCTTTTCTTAAAATATTTGTTTTCTTTAATTATTATTGGATATGCTAAAAAATTTGTTTTTATGTTTTTTAAAATTTTTGGAATAATAAAAAAATTATCTAATTTTTTGAAAAAATTAGAATGCATTTTGAAATATTTATTTCTTAGTCCTGAGAATTTTTTGAATTTAATTAATTGCTGTATACCAAATGATGCTCCAATTTCAGACGGTTCAAAATTATAACCAATATCCTTAAAAACAAATTTTCTATCATAATCAAAGCCCATTAATTTAATATCTAATCTTTTTCTTATATTTTCAGAATCCTTCATAAGCGTTGAAGCTCTTCCCCAGCTTCTGACACTTTTTGCTTTTAAATACATTTCTTTATCATTAGTTAAGAATATACCCCCATTTCCTGCGCAACTAATTACATGAGAACCATAAAAACTTGTAATCGATATATCACTAAAAGAACCTGTGGTTTTTGAGCCAATACGGGCTCCTAAAGTATCCGCGGAGTCTTCAATAATCTTTAACTTATATTTTTTTGCAATTTTTTTAATTTCGATCCAATTCGGTATATTTCCAATCAGATTTGGGATTAATAAAGCTTTAGTTTTTTTTGTTATTTTTTTTTCTATTAATTCTATATTAATTTGTAAAGTCTCTATCTCTATATCTACAAAAATTGGTTTTAGATTATTCAATACTATTGCAGATACAGCTGTCCCAAAATTTAAAGCTGGAGTGATCACTTCACTATTTTTAGGTAAATTTAAAACTTTAAAAGCCAATATTAATGCTGAAGTGCCAGAATTGACCATTAATGAATATTTTTTTGAAAAATATTTACTGATTTTTTTTTCAAAAATATTTACGTTTTTGCTCATTTGAGTTGTTTTTTTTAGAGTATTTAAAACAGCATTGATTTCCTCTTTTCCATAAACATTTTTTCCATATGAAATAAATTTATTTTTTAAAGCCATGGTGCGTTACCTTTTGCATAAATTTCATTTAAATAATTTTTATCTCTTAAAGTATCAATAGGGTGCCAAAATCCCTCATGTTTGAAAGCCATTAGTTCTCCATCCTTTGACAAATTTTCAAGCGGTTGTTTTTCGAAAATGCAGTCTTGTTTATCATCTATATAATCAAAAACCTTTGAATTAAGAACAAAAAATCCTCCATTTATCCACCCTTCTGACAAAGAATCTTTTTCTTTAAATTTATTTACCTTGTTACCCTCTATAGTCAAGTGACCGAATCTTGGAATAGGTCTAACTGCACTAAGAGTAGCGATTTTGTTATTATTTTTATGAAATTCAAGTAATTTTTTTAAATTTATGTTAGAGAGACCGTCTCCATAAGTCATAAAAAAATTTTCATCTTTACCAATATATTCTTTTATTTTCTTTATTCTTGCACCAGTTTGTGTTTCTAAACCTGTGTTGATAACTTGAACTTTTTTCACGGAGTTAAAATAATTTTCAATTATTTCCTTTTTATAACCTGAACAAATTATAAATTCACTAAAGTCATATTTTGAGTAATGATTTATAATATGTGAAATTATTGGTTTATCACCTATTTTAATCATAGGCTTAGGGACTTTGTCAGTTTCTTCTGCTAAGCGAGATCCTAATCCTCCGGCTAAAATAACTGTTTTCATAATTTTAATTTACTTAAGTATTTAACACCATGTCCAAAATAAATAGATAAAAAAATAACCGAAGGCATGAAATATCTTGAGTTCCCAACCCACCCTAACATAAATGCAGAATAAAATATTAAAAAGATGACTAAAATATGAAATTTTAATATTTTTGAACTTTTATTACTTAGAAAAATTTCAAAAAGTCCTGCCAAAATTACTAAGTAAAAAATTAGAGAATAAATAATTCTAAACTTAAAATATTTTTTTTCCTCGGGGCTAAGATGAAACTCAACTGATCCATATTTTGATTGATTATATTTATGCCAATAATAAGTTTGGGCAGGATTTAATACTGCATGGTGTAAGCTGTTTTTTAAATATATCTTAATTGTAGTTAACTTATTTTCAAGAATAATTTCAATAGCTTTCTTTTTTTTAAAATTTCTAAAATTATGCTGACTTTGAAAGCTTTCCTCAGAAAAATTATTTTCTAATTTCCATTCTTTTTCAATATTTTTTAGTTCATTTATATCCAATTTATTCTTTTTATAGATCTGCGGAATTAGAATACCATAATGTGCATTATTGTAATTTGACGGCAGGATATAAAAAATATTCGTTTTTTTAAAATTATCATATCCAAGAAAAATAAGAATTACTGCTAAACCACAAAAAATACCAAAAATCTTATATAAAAATTTTTTTTCGGAAAAAATTAGGTAAATGGCAACAAAGAATATGAACATTAAAGCTAAAGTCTTTTGTAAACACATGACACCTAATAAAAGACCCAACAAAAAAGGGAAATATTTAGATTTATTTTCTCTCAATAACATGGAGATAAATATTATTTGCAGTGAAAAAAATATAGACTCTGTCCAAAAAGTTCCGTGCCATTGTAAGATATTTATATCCAAAGCTAAAAAAGATACTATATAAAAACTTATATTTTGATCATTATAAAAGTCTAATAAACGTTTATATAAAAATATTAAACTAAAATAATAAAATAAAATTTGAAATAAAAGATATAAAAATTTCCCTTTTGTATTTTTTTTTTTAATTTGGAAATCTTCGTATAAATCATAATCTGTAATTAAAGAATAAAAAGCAATTAATTTTGAAGGTAAAAATGTTCTCATATACTCACTTCCATTTCCAAAAACACTTTTATTTTTGATTAAATCCTTTTTGAAAGTTTCTGCTTCATACCAAATTAAATTAGTATCACCTCTAATCATTAGATGATCGTTATTTTCATTTTTATCAAATGTATTTAGATTATAAATTGCGTATAAAATTGAAATTATTATTCCAATAAAAAGTATAGTATAAATTGATTTTCTATTTTGATGGCTAAAAGTAGGCATAAAATTATTTATTTGTAATCTAAAGTAAGTTTATTATATTAATAAAGTTGGTTTTCCAACTATGACGATAAACGAATTTCGTAATAACCATTGCGGACGTGGGGGCAGTACCCACCACCTCCACCAAATTTACATGGGGGTGAACTAGATTCGACGGGTGTCTAAAGGCTATTTTTTCGTTCGGAATTGTTCCTCCGTAAAGGGCTAATTTATAATTGCTAACGAAAGTTACGCACTTGCTGCTTAATTAACTTTGTTAA
>MDTG01144688.1_pt1 | contig 13763 bp, 14 predicted proteins | sample 811421 | NCBI WGS metagenome assembly MDTG01 (sample SAMN05326645, study PRJNA326480) | marine metagenome | isolation source: seawater | place: Pacific Ocean: South East | collected 2011 | reverse complement strand
TGGATCAAAGAATATAACAAGTGACCTAAACATATCTTTTATTGGGTCACAAAATGACCTAAAATGGTTAAAAACAAAAAATACCGGAATAAATAGATTACACCGGGCTATGCTACCCAATAAATATGTAAATCGCAAAAACCTGAGCACAAGTGATATCCGGCGTATAATTAGGGACCACTATGACGTATCTATATATTATCCTAATTTTTTATTTACTAAGAACCACATAGAAGCACTTTTTGACACCAAAAAACATCCAAATGAAATTAAAATGACACAAAATAAGGGACCAATTTTATATTATATCGATCCCCCAGTGCAAACTGTCAAAAAAACGATTGAGCAAATAGATAATTACTGGAACTTACTTAAACGAAATAAAAAATTACCTAAAACTTTTAATAATGACATTGCACGCATATTAAGACCACTTAAATCAGATAAAGATTTAGCTAAGTTCGTTTGTGATCTTCAAGAACTTCAACAGTATGAAGAGGATGCCTACCAAGCATTATCATCAAAAAACGCAGTATTGTTAAACTTCGGGAACAAAGAATATAACCCTGAACTAATTTCATCAACAAATTATCTAGTTGCTGCATATGAACAGATATCTGCCTTTAAGATGAAGTATACAATAAACAAAGGGAAAAATATAAAATCTTATATAAAATACTTTGATAGATTTATGCAATGTATCATAGCATCAAAAGAGTATAATATAACAAATTACGAATTAATACGCCCTAAGGTAAAGTTGCTAACAGATAAACAAATGGTGGCAAATATTATAAACGCTACCACTAATATAATAGAAAATACTCATCCTCCACTCTACAGAATAATTAATCGTATAATATCTCAACTTAAAACAAAAATAACCAAATTAACCAATATAAAAACCAATAAAAAACAAATCAAAAACAATAAAACTGTTTATTACAAATGACGCCCACAGTGGTCTCCGAGATATCATATAGATTTAAAAAGCCATCTTAGACATCCACAAGTCCAACACCTTTCATCTTTACTGGTTGTGTCTGTCAACAATTGTAGATTTTTTGATTTACAATTGAAGCATTCGTATGTCTTAGTTAGAACTGGGTTTTCTATATAACTCTGTTTATAACATTCCATACACAAATGATAATATCTCATTATTATACAAAAACAAAAGGTTTTTCAAAGATAAAGAGTATCTCGTTACTCAATACCGGTACCAAAAGTATCTACGCAGCTTGTTTGAGCTCACAGGTAATGTATGCTTAGCACCCATTTCATGACTTCAAGTTGGTCACCCCCGATTGAACCATCGTCCAAACGAGTAATAATCTAGTGGCAAATAAACGCCTACAAAGTTCCATGGGTATACTAACAGCGGGCTAGGCCGATCATTTTACAACGATACCACACCACCCCGTTACGTAAATATACGTCACCAAGCTACATAAACACCCCATTAACTTTTAATGGTAACTATTTATTAAACGCCGCTAAGCGTTGTCATAAGCCCCTCCTCGCTTATAACTGTGTATTGCACAATTAATCAATACTCCATTTCCGAATAATAATATTAAATACATTAATCATTTTTTAAATATTTTAATCTATTTAATATTATTTATTAGAAAACAAATGAGCTCAATGTTACTCTTAAAATTAAAAATTGTATCATACGTCGGCAACCACCGCAATTGACCACCGCCATCAATATTGAAGACCTGCCAATACATACCCCGGTCCTTGTACAAGGTATTATCATTACTCTCCCATGCTTTTAATACTTTGTTTATAATAATCTGCTTTTGTATAGGAATATCCATAAACTCCGTCATCGTTTTGTTTTAACTATAATTACTTAGCCTTCTTATGTGCTACTTTCATTTTTGCTAGGTGGCTATTAGTACGTGTTGGGTCTTTTGTGTCCATCTTATTATACTTAACTTTTTGTCTCCACTGCTTATGCGCTTCATCATCTACAAAAAAAACATTAAGATCCGCTAAATACTGCAAATAGTTATTAGATAGATCCATAGCACTCTTAATCTTTGCAGTAGCCTTTTTATTATTAAATTTCTGCATCTTTTCTTGTAAGATTACAGAATTTATATATTCTTTCTGTTTTTTTAATAATTCGTTGCTAGGCTTAACGTTAGCAATTAATCCTAATTTCTTCATATCCCCCTTTGTCATCTTCCTTGGTTTAGTCGATCTAGCCCGCATGTTTGCAATCCTTGCTTCTTTGTTCAACATCTCTGCCTCCTGCACCATGATCTTCTCATAATCCTCCCTATCAAATATACGCTTAACCTTTGGCCTAGGTGGTCGCGCACCTACTGTTGAGATAGGCACATCGGCTTTTTTCTTCGCCTTTGCCTCAGCCTTTGCGGCCTTCTCGGCGTCCTTCTTCGCCTTTGCCTCAGCCTTTGCGACCTTCTCAGCGTCCTTCTTCGCCTTTGCCTCAGCCTTCTCTGCGTCCTTTTTCGCCTTTGCCTCAGCCTTCTCTGCGTCCTTTTTCGCCTTTGCCTCAACCTTCTCAGCGTCCTTCTTCGCCTTTGCCTCAGCCTTCTTCAATGCTTTCTCAACATCACTCTTTTGCTTTTGGGTCTTATTAAGCTCTTTCTTGTTCTTGTCTAACGCCGATGCCACATCCACCTTAGCAGGGGTGGTGGTGTTATGACCATCACATTTCTTCTCACATGCCTTTGATAAAACACCCCCGTATTCTACACAGTATGTCTTGCCCCCCTTTTCATTCTCAAAATACCACTTATCCTTATCGGATTTCTTCAAGTCTGCGCTCTTACATTGACATTTACAAGGATTAGGTTTTGCCTTTTTATCCATATATAATATTACTATATTTTATTATTTTCTAATATAAAAAAATAAATATAGTCTTTTATAAAATTTAATTAAGGTTAAGATTAGCTTAACGTACAATAAGGATGTAAAATTGAAGATCAATCAAACGTCGCTGAATGCCTTAGTGTGTATATTGATTTTTTCCGCCAATCGTTGCCGGTTGCCTTTTCGCTCATTATATAAGCATCACCCGGCCTGAGCAATATCTTCAATACATCACTTACACTATTACAGTTATAATACCATTGGTAATTTAAATACCTCAGAGTATTGTTTGGCGCAAAGTTAACCCCAAACACACACTTCCGTTCACCATCACCATGAAACCCTATATAACATTTATTGTTGTAATAATAATTACCCTCTGCGAATAACTTATGACCAACTAAATTATATATAGTGTTTCTTATACTATTTAAAGGTGTTTTATTTATATCATATACCCTACCCATACCCTTATCATAATCTGGTGATTGTGAAGTATCCGCGAAACACAGATTCCACCTTGCCTTTTTATTTACTACCCTACCCCTCATTAAGGCTTTTTTATCCCAATCTAACCGTTGTAATTCTTCATATATTGAAGATTGATCAAGATCACAACAACCACCAACAAAATCCCTTATAATTAAGATAGCAGCATTATCTATTTCTATAGATGGATCTGGTTCTCGTATTAACCCATTTAATTGGTATATATACGAGGGGGACCTAACCCTATTTTTGATAGCCAATAAATCGTCATATGTCCACCCACCCCCCATACACCCCGACTCTATCCTTTGCATACCAACGTGATTCTCTATCGATTCTGCAAACGTTATTGAAATTGCCATGTTTTATTAAAATATAGATTAATACTTTAAATATACACACTTACATCAACCCTTCCATCTTCATCGACCTGATGAGCCGACTCACACCAATACCCCCACCTGATCGTTTAATGAAATTAAACTTCAAGAAATCTTCAAGCTCGGCCATTGTTCTTTCCTCGCCGAATAGCTCAAATAGCTTTGCTTTATATGCACCATCCATAATACCATCAAAATTCTTCCGCATCGTTTCTACATCCACCTCCCTCTCAGCTGAGCCAATAGTCTCCTGGCCACTCATAATGACATCTATCTTGTTGGCAGTAAGACCATCCTCATTTCTTTTCATATTCCAGAAGGGACTGGTATACTCAGGAAAGTGTGTCAAAAAGAAAGTTGAAGATTTTTCGTTATGAAGCCTTGTCTCGTGAGAATTCTCCAACTCCTTTACGTCATATTCATTAGCCACATCAAGATACTTACCAGATAAAAACTTTGATGCATCATAACCCATGTGTGTCAACAGTTCACCCTCAAGCTTCTGCATATCTTCAATACCACCCTTCATCTCAAACTCAAACATTGGGAATATCAACATATGACGCCCCTCAACTGGGTTTGGTTCGTTCCTGTATGACGTACTTACACAAAAATAGCCAGGTGGTTCGGGATTCTTCAATAACTCATATTCTAACCACATCTGACCAGTCTGTGGGAGTGGCCATACCTCGTTTGCGTAGGTGTATGTCGATACCGTAAATGGATCCTCACACGCAGCCAGAATACTGAGACGGTTCTGTGTATGAACCTCAACAAAACCCTTCCCCAAAAAGAAAGCACGGAGCTTATTAATAACCTTGCTAAAATCATCACTATCAATTATAAGCGGACTATTGTATGGCTTTGAACCCATTATTATTAATTATTACTTTATAATTTTAAATATTTAAACGAATTCTAATATCACCCATATTATGTACAACACAGGTAACACTACAAACGCCACCCAAACAGATGAGAATATATTCTTCGAAGTTTCAAAGTTATTGTCAGTTGTTATGGTTAGCCTATCACCACTATTTTTGTGCATTATGTGTATTAAATATTATAATTACCGTCAAAATAATAACTTAAAAACACCAATACTTAAATGATGCATTATCATAACTTCATTTATAATGAACCATATTATCGTTGAGCTCGTTGCTAATCGCCTGGAGACATCAGATATTCAAAACCTCGCCCTAACTTCATCTGAGTTCTTCAAGTGTATCAAGTCGTCTAATAAATTTATTTGTAGGATTCTACAAGAACACTATATGCATCTTACAAATCTAGAAATAAAGGCTAAGATCTCACTCGATAATCTTTATAATGAAATACTAAATATTGAATCAGCATTAGCCAGCTATAACCCAAATAAGATCAGGTATTGTGACTTTGTCTACACAAAAGGACCAAATAAAAAAAAGAAATGTGCTAATACTTTTGTTTGTAAGTTTGGATCAACAAGGTGCCCAGACCACGCTAATCACCATAACACCACACAGTGCATGGATAGGTATAACAATCTTCAGGAAATCTATAAAAAAAAGAACAATGACTACGATTATGTCGATTCGCATATCGGTATCATCAACGATCGGATAAAGATGATATCTTCAACAAGAAACACGATATTTAAGAAATTACGAATCACTTAGTTTATTAACACACCTCGTATCATGAGGTGTACATATACCCCTATCATTGCCATTAACGATAATATCTCACTTAACATCATCGGTGATATAAATTTCGGATGGATATCTGAACAGATTGTTTCTATGATAAAAGACCTTAAGTCCTGCTCTTATGAGGTGTTTTATAGGCAATGGTATCAGTTTACATTATCACTTAACTACGAGTTACCTGTTAAACGCCACAAGATTATATTATTATACTATAATCTAGCAGTACCTCTTATTGTCATAAGTGAGTGTATTAAAAATAACTGTATGAGAAAAATAAATTCCTTCCAGGCCATAATGAACGATATTATGCTATACCCGCGTATCCGGTACAAGCTAGACCCTAATCAAAATGAATCATTTTACCCCTATGATGATAACTCAAGTTTGCTAGAACAATCTAGTATAATTGAAGACTTCCACACTATTTATATGAAGTTTATATGGTCTAAAATCTTATTAGACAGATTTAACCCCAACCTATGTGATGATATTATAATACGGTTGTTTAACTTCATATCTATCGATTATATTGATAAATTTATACACTTAAACAATAAATTTATATTAGTATAAATATTATGAGTTGTGATTGTTGTACCGAACCCTTTAACAAAACAACTAGAAAGAAAATCGAAACCAGTTGTTGCAACTTCAATGTTTGTAGGAGTTGTGTTATTAGATATTTTATGTCTAATATAGATGATGCCAAGTGTATGAACTGTAATGTCAGGTATACTGATGAAGTCTTAGATATAAACTTCACCAAGACTTGGATCAACAAAGACAAATTAGTTCGGGATACTAATATTATTTTTAATATGCAAAAATCAAAACTCAACGAAACTATCCCGTTTGTAGATATTACTAAACAGATTTCTAGGGCCAACGTGAGGATATCCGACATCGACAGACAACTTGTCGATCTTCGTAAGACGATAGATTATCTAACTCAACAAAGGCGCATCGAATTCAGAACTGTCAACAACCTCGAAAGGTCCTTATATGGGGATAATGAAACCCCTGTTGAGGTCGAAAAACGAGAGTTTATATTCAACTGCCCTGATAATGAGTGCAAGGGATTCTTATCAACCCGATATAAGTGTAAATTATGCGACAAAATTGTTTGTGATAAATGCCATAAAATAAAAGACCAGGATCATACTTGTAATGATGATGATATCAAATCTGTTATAGAAATTAAAAAATCCACAAAACCCTGCCCAAAATGTGGTACTCGAATACAAAAATTGGAAGGCTGTAGCCAGATGTTCTGTACCAACCCCGGCTGTGGTACCGTGTTTGATTGGAACACCCTCGAAATCCAACACAATGGGGTTGTACACAACCCCCACGTAGCTGAATATAACCGCCTGCACGGTACCACGATCGGCAGTCGTAACAACGCCAACCTTGGACTATGCAACGTCGATGCTGCCTCTATCAACCTTATATGCAATCGTATTCTAAATACATATCGCCACTACGATTACTCAATAGATTCCACTATATACTTTGATTATCAAGTAACACAGTTCTTATTCAACGCAGTTGCATTTAAGAATCATATCCGATACGTTGAGATTGATAGGACCAATAACTGGTTTAACAGTCACCTTGATAATGATTTTAAATTAAAATTACGAGACCTACGTATCAAATACCTGTTGAAGACAATCAACGACGACCAATGGTTTACAGAGATTCGAAAAATCCAAAGGAAACTTAAAATCAGGAACGAGTTCAGGGAGATCTTCACTATGGGGGAAACTATTATTAATGATCTTCTCAGAGAGGACCTTGGCTCATTTGAAGTAAACAAAAACTTTAATAGCTTTAATCACGATAGGTATAAGAACGCTTTTGATTACATCCAAAACCAGCTAAACAAAATCAACAAAAGATACAATATCAAGGGCAAAAATCTACCAGATAGATGGGGAATTTACTATTGGAAACCTAGGGACAAACCTGAGCCTGGCGAAAGCCGTATGCACACAAGGTAGTACCTAAGACACACCATCATTTATAATTACCACTAACTATTATCATTTATATACCAGACCTTATCCCATACATCAACACACGTGTCACCACACACCGTTATATGCCCCATCTTACGACCCGGCTTTAAACCTTTGCCATACCAATGTATACCTACACCATCTAACATTTTTGCCTTTTCTAACGGTTTTATTGTATCCCTAATTGATGTATCCCCTAATACATTATTCATTATACAACTCGTAACGAATGGCTTATTACCAACCAGAGGCCAACCAAGTATTGATCTTATATGCATCTCAAACTGACTTACTATACACGCATCTATCGTGTAGTGCCCAGAATTATGTGGCCTTGGTGCTACCTCATTCACGAATATACCACCATCTTGCATGCAAAACATCTCTACACCAAATATGCCCGGACTACCCAATTTCTCTACTACACCCTTTGCTACTTCCATCGCCCTTGTTAGCGTCTCATCGTTTACATCAACAGGGTACTCCACAAACATACATATATTGTTTCTATGATACGTCTCTACAACTGGGTACGCAACTATATCACCACTAATACTCTTGGCAATCATTACCGCCAATTCCTTTTTATACGGACACCATCTCTCTACATATAACTCATTAGCCGAACCACCCAACTTATTATACCCCTGCTCCGCTGAACAACATGATCTTACCACATAATTACCATAACCATCATAACTGTTCTTACGCGACTTTAGCATAATTGGGTACCCATAACACTCGCCCCATTTTAGAATATCTTCAACAGAACCTACCAGTCCAAATTCTGGTATGGGTATATCATGTAACTTCAAAAACATCTTCTGTTTATACTTATCCTGTATTAACCTTATTGTATCTGGGTATGGATAAACAGTTTTGTTAAAATTTTTTACTATATATTCTAAACCATCACAATTTACATGCTCGGTTTCAACTGTGATTATATCACACATCTTCGATAAATTGAAGATCTTCCTGTGATTATGTAGATCACCCTCTACCACCAACTCTGATGGTACTACCTGTCCTGCTGGTGATCTAATACCCCCAGGATCTAATATGGCTACTTGTACACCCATCTTGTGTGCTGACAAAGCCATCATCCTACCTAATTGCCCACCACCCACTATACCAATCCTCTTTGAATCTTCCATTTATTTATCATTATATTATATTTAACGAAAATAACCCTAACACACTTAAATCAGTATTCTGATTGCACTCTAATCAAACAGTGTGATGCGTTCTACGCTCTTATCTTCAAGAACCAAATCGTACTTACCCAGACTAGTAACGAGCTTAATGATCTATTCAGGCTCACATTCTGTGTAAAAACAAAGCCTGCTTAGACTGCCCTACAATCAATACCTTTACATTCGAATCAAAACAATTACTAACTCCTATCAACATCAATTACACACTCATTAAACTGTTAAACAATAATTATGCTCAATACATGTTTGAAGACCCAGAACAAACCAAACATAAAACGTACCCACCATCATCAACGAATATCTTCAAATCCTAAACAAACCCTTACCCTCAAAAGTGATACCAAGTACATCGACTTCCTTAAGCAAAACAATCTTCATATTTAAAGCATACCTACCCTAAACTCTTAGTCACTACCTGATAATGAACTACTTCTTCGATATCCTCCCACCAGAACTCCAAAATCATATTATGATGTTTGCTCTGTTTGCTGAATTAACAACATCCAAGCGTAACATCCGGTACATAAACTCATGGATGCTCCTCAAGGCTGTACCCGGTGTTCAGGTCATAGAGGACGCCTTTTGTTTCAAAAAAGATGGATCACAAAATATAAAAGTGGTGTTGGTCGATACCTTTATGACCCAAACCTGTAAATTTATGCAGATGACAGGGGCCAACAAGAGAAAATATCTCCGGTCTAATGGGGTGACAGGTGTCTCTAGGATGAGAGTTCACGAGCTAAACGCCGCTTATTTTCGAATATAAGACACTTAAGCAATCATATGCATCCATAATATACCAATTCTGACCTACCTTTAGATCTTCAGATGATGATGGATCCGTTGATCCATAGGCACTACCTTAGGATGGCTGATGCTATCATCTATATCAATGATCTAGACTAATTATTTAGGATCCTATCTCTTGTTAAACAATAGTCATTTTTATTAAACTTTGTTATATAATCGCTATAATCATAAACATAGTAGTTAACACCATTATACTCAAAGTCTGTGCTACGACCAATGAAATCCTTACTCCACCATATCTCATTCTCTCCCCTTTCAAACCGCTCATTTGGTGGTTGTTGACGCTTAACAGGATTATCAATAAAAAAATCACACAAATATACATTCTTTATAGTTTTGCTTAACTGCACAATTAATGGTGATAATGAAGACTTGCTACACACAAAATTCGTAGCACCAATCATCCGCGCCAAGTCATCTGTGAATCCCCATAAATTACCACCATGACGCCCCTTGTTATCCAAACAACTGATACAATCGTACTTCGATCTCAAAACATCATAACAGTAATTCCTATTATCCTCACTTAACAGATATATCCTATCCCACTCCCTACTGTTTATCACTTGTTCGTAAAATGATAGCGGTGGCTGTACATACGCAAAGTGCGGCCTACAAAATACATCACCACCACGTAGATGTATAACAAGATCATTATTACCCAAGACTACAGGACTAAATCGCAATTTTGGTAATATATACTTTTGTACAATTTCTTTTCTTTTATAAAATGGTACTATCCCCGTATAAAAACTATGCCCCCACTTACTAATATCACCCACACCACCAGAGTTACCATCACTAATAATAATTTTATTATCATTTATCAGTAACCCTATCTGATGTGTATTACCCGGCTTAGGATCACTAAACACTATTTGATCAATATTATTTTCAACACAATAATCAATACCACATATAACATATATCATATTATTCCCCAAACGCCCAAGATGTTTTGTAATAGTTAATGTCTTCATCCCTTATTATATATACATTATTATTATCAAACTAAACACACGCTTTTATTATCTATTTAAAATACATTAATATATATATGTATAGCCATAATTTTACAATGCTTACTGTAACAAACTCTGGTTACAAAAGACTCACCGAAAACTGCATATTATCACTAATCAATATTAATTTCCCATTAGAAAAAATTATAATTTACGCTATGGACACAGAGTGTCAACAATATTTTAAAGACAAATACCCATCAATAACCGTAAAACTAAATGATTATATTAATAAAGAACACGAAAGATATCTTCAAAAGGATTGGAACAACATTACTATGCAAAAAATTAACATAATCAGCAAAGAATTCGATAATTACGAATACTTAATACTATTTGATGGTGATATTGTATTCAATAAGCTTGATTTTGTGGATTATATGCTAAAAACTATGGATGAAGATAAATCATTAGATCTGCTTGCCCAACAAGAGTTCAAAGGCAACACTGATGAAATTTGCTCTGGATTTTATATTATAAGATCATCCCAGAATACCAAAAAATATTTTAATACTGAGCTATTTACACAACACACACAACACACATGTAACGATCAAACTTATATAAACCGATTAAGATCTAACCTAAATTGGAAGTATTTACCAATCGAATTATTCCCAAATGGTAAATACTTCTATGAATACCACCCTGACGAAGCACACATCATACATTTTAATTTTGTATTCTTTCACGATAAAGAAGGTAGAATGAAAAGATATAATAAGTGGTTCTTATAATTATTACATAAATCCAAATATCAACTTAATAAAAATTAATAAATCATAATATTATGAATAATATAAATACCGCACAATTTAATAACCTGGTTGTTTATACCTTATTGCACTTGCTTATGGCATATCAACTATATGGTATCGTATAAAATACTTAGAAAATCATAATGATTTCTTCATGAAAAAAAAATCATTAAAAACTGTAACGGTTGGTGTATAGGTCATATAATACATTACGCTTTCATAGGCTATTTTGCTCCAAATCTAATTGTTTTCGCATTGATATTAGGGACTTTGTTTGAAGTTGTTGAAATATACCTTGATAAACTCACATATGGTATTGTAAAAGGCTATGTTATCCGCGATACAATATACAACATATTTGGTGCCATTCTCGGCTACACATTATTCAAAAAGTACCCAAATAAGTTTGTATACTTTTAATCAAAATTGTATTCATAAAATGATGGCTTGCACCACCCAGGGCACCACCTATCTGCTCGTTGTTTAATCCGTATCTGTATATCAGGTGGGTATTGTGAAACAAACAGCCTGCTAAAATCGTACTCTGTCCCTAGAATCTCCTCGTATTTTTTATTTAGATATTCCGGTGTAATCTCACTATAATCATGTGTGTAAATAACCGGGAGTCCACTTAATTTAGGCTTAATTAGCTCATTATCTTCAATAATCGGTATACACTTACAATACAATGCCTCCCAATGACGATGACAATCAATACCATTCCCCTCTGGTGATGGTGCAAACTTGGTTAAGCATAAACTTTCTATGTACCCTTTCTTTGGACCACCCCTGTGTGGGAATCCATTCTTAGTTAATGTTTCTGTAATAACACCCCTGTTTAGCTTGGGGTCTTTTCGAACATCACCCGATGTCCTTTTTGTATCAGTTACCATACTCATTGAATACCAACAAAGATGAGTATTAAACCCATTTTTTTTAACATAATCATTTATAACCCTTAACTGATTTAATTGTATCCTACCACCAACACCTATTGGCTCTGGAATTAAACCAGAATCCCTTAAACCCCATCTCTTCTTATCTATCCCATCTAAACTGCTCTGATACAAAATATCTTTGATGTCAATTGGGAAAGATAACCAATCTTCAAAAGTCATTATATACATCTTTATTATATATAAACAAATTATTTATAAATAAAATTATGAACGTATGTGTTGTTTTTGTATCTAATCAAAAATACCTACCAAAGTTTGCCAACACCCTCAAAATGTTAAGAGAAAACGGTAAGTATGATGAAGATATTGTGTTAATAATCGGTGACGATCTAAAGGCTATGGAAATAGACTTGGAACAAAGATTTAATATTCGTATTAAATATTTCCCCGATATTATATTCGATGAAGATTTTATAAAAGATTTCAATTCATTAAAACGTGATGATCTCTGGAGAAATAAAATCTTCCAGTATCATAAATTTAATATCTTTGATGTTTATTTTAAACAGTGGGACTTTATATTATATATTGATTGTGGGATTAACGTTTTCAGACCTGTGCAACCAATTATAGATACTAAGACACACAATACCTTACTCGCACGCAATGATCCATGGGGGCCGTTCCTAAACAAATGGAGCCTTGGGACTCAGTTTGATAACAATCACCAAATCTTCAACGAACTAAACCAAAAATACGATCTATTAAACATCAAAAGTTATTTTAACACGTCTCTAATGCTCTTTGATACTAGTATTATACACCAAAACACCTCAGAAGAACTATATGATTTATCTATTAAGTACCCAAATTCTATAACAAACGACCAGGGGATCATTGCGCTGTATTTTATATGCATTAACAAAGTATGGCAAGAACTCACTATTGAAGACCCTGACCAATATTTTTATGATTACAAACCTAGACAAACCTTGGCACAGGGTGGTAAACCTTACATTATGCATAAATGGTGGCAGTCATAATCCGATCCCATTTATTATTTTGTAATATCTTTATAAATAAATTAAAATATTTATAATTTTTATTACAATGATCCTCGTTGAACCACCTCAAGGCCGTATGTGCAATCATTTAATTAAATATATAATCGCATTTTTACTCGCAAATAAATTTAGTGTCCAAATTAAATCAAAATGTACAAAATTTAATAAAAAGTTCATTGAACTTGGGTTGCATCTAAACACTCATAATAATATTTATACACCTAACGATGAAGATAGTGTTACTGCTATACATTTAAATAATACCTCGGTAATAACTTTGTTAGATAAACAATCTACTAATATCGATAAAAATCAAAAATATCTATTAACAAGGGGAAATTTCTATCAAAGCCCACAAATAATGCGCCATATTATTAAATATTTCAATTATTATGATAACAAACTTTGCCAAGAAATAATTAATAATAATAAATTCAAGGATAGGTACAACAACAACAATGATATGATTATTCACATACGAAATATATATGCAGAATCATCTAGAAAACTAACACACACATTTGCTAATTTCCCAGGCTTTGATTATTATAATAAT
>MDTG01130577.1_pt1 | contig 13763 bp, 11 predicted proteins | sample 811421 | NCBI WGS metagenome assembly MDTG01 (sample SAMN05326645, study PRJNA326480) | marine metagenome | isolation source: seawater | place: Pacific Ocean: South East | collected 2011 | reverse complement strand
TTCATCAACTGATTCGTGATGGTATACTTCTTAAGCTTGAGGATATAGTGAATCCTTTCAAGAGAGATATTTGTGGCAAATCTATATACATTTGGCCTACTTGGGAGAGCACCGCATTTATCATTTAATGAAGCTTTTATTGTTTCTAATACTTTCCTGAGATTTGGAAGCATATCCTTGTATTTCAAACTAAACCTGCGTGTTATCATGTAGCTGCTACCTTTGTCTTCATACGTGATAATCGGCTCGAATAGGTTGTTCTTCATCATCAGGATTGCTGCACGTTTATTAACATCAAAAAAGGAACTGGCGTAATGATTTGTTGGACATATCACACCAATATTACTGGTAATATCGTCGTCTCTGGTTTCTAAGATGACCAGATTGAGACCTTTTGGAAATAGTTTTGGATTGTTGAAGCATATTAGATCCCAAAGATACTGGTAGTTGATTTTTATATCTGGGTCAGAGATGTATCGGACGTAGTTTTCATATGATCTCGCCACCTTTCTGAAAACTGACAGTTCATCTGGATCTTCAGCATTCAAGCTACGCCCAATAGTACTATCTCTGTATTTGGCTAAGTCTACCTCATCCCCAGAGTCAAAAATATCTACTAGATTTCCATTTTGAAGACTCATGTAAATATCTATGTCTAGTGCTTCTAACATAATCGCTTTCATTTCTTCGATTGAAGGGACCACATTTCCTGGAACTAGATCTGCATATATAGTGGCAATGGCTGCAATAAATGACTGTTCAGTATTCTTCTCAACTCCGAGTCTTACTAGGCATGGCGTGTCTTGTTTGATATTTGTATTCTTGGCACTAATTTGACATTTCTTATTGTCAGCATGAAGAAATCTTTGAATCTCAAGAGGTAAATAACCTATTCTGTTTGGTTCAAGTGGAAACTTTTCAGGACCTTTCACATACTCATCAAACTTATCATCACGATTTCTAGTTGCCTGTTTCTTAGGAGAAGACTGAGGAACACTAGCATCAACGTTGCCTGGTACTTGTGCAACTGCTGCAGCCGCTACAGGAAGGTCCCCCTGACATTTATCTCTAAGCTTTACTTGTGAAGGAGAATCCCAACCTTTATAACAGCAAGGTACACATTTTCCATCAGGATGTTTTGAAGGCTTAATGAAACCTGGGGCAGTTCCAATGTAATTGCCTTCGTCATCTCTATGATAATTACTATCAAACTCATATACCCCTGCTCCTGGTGGTACAGACTTAGCAGATCTTGGTATAACCGCACCATATTTTCCAGAATCTACATCTGCCTGAGTAAGACTAACTCCGTCTTTCAAACTCCAATATCGCGGACAAATGTAGTAGTATTTTGGTGTATCTGGACTAGTCTGATATTCAATAGCATGCTCATATGATCCAGGATGTTCCTGATCGATTTTGTCTTTCTCAGCTTGTGTAAGAATTACTGGTTGTCTCCGTACACTTGAGGGACAGCTTCTGGAGTAGGAAGAAAATCCTGGTCCGGCACTGGTTAAAAACAATGTTGGTTCCCTATCTGTTAGTCTATCGGAGAAAGGATTTGGATTAGAAAGGCTCATACCTGTTATATCAGCTTCAACTGCATCATCCTGTGGTGTACCAGCACCACCACCCTGTTCGTCATCAGTTTCTTCATCAGTATCTTCATCACTATCGCTGTCTCCAATAAGCATTCCAAGTAATCCCTGCTGCATTTCTTCATCTGGTTCATCTTTGTCTTCAGCACCAAAAACGAGTGCTTGAACTTGAGCCTGCTTGTCTGGTTCTTGAGCTGGAGCAATTACATCTTGTTTTTGTTGTTCGACTTGGATTGCCTCTCCTTTACAAAGTTCGGTTATACGAGTCATCGGAACAAGTGAATCTCCTGGATCCTGTGTTATGATCATCATAGCAGTAACATATTGTGGTATTGTAGCTAAGTAACCTATATCATTAATTCCAGTAATAGTAGTAATCATATTGGCCTGAAACTTCTCTCTAACCATTACAGTTAGAAAACCTGGATTGCTCTTAATTTTTACTTTTCTGTTTCTGAACGCTTGTTGTACTACCTGTTGTCTTGATACAAACTCAACTAGCTTAGCTCTGGCGTCAGCCTCGGTTTTGATACTCTTGAAATTGTCTACTAGACCGCGGACAACATCGACATCAGATGCTCCTGCATTCAAAGATTCTACAATAAATGCCTCAGTAGCATCCATTTCATTGTAATTAGCTACCTTCTTGAATCTTAATGCCGCTCCTTTTATAGTATCATCATCAATCACATTAAATATACTAGAAACACACCGACTAATTGATTTAAGATTCATCTTTTTGCGTAGAGGAGTCTTCATGTAGTATTCCATATCTTCGATTATGACATTTTCGTCTCTGATGTCTGTAAAGCGTCTCATATTGTAACCCCGTTGTTGTAGGTATTCTGAAACACTATCAATGATAGGATTACATGTAGTTTGCAACACAGTGTTTATTTGATCTATTCCAAGAGCAACTGGCATGTCAAGTTTCGCTTCTACGCGACCATCATCAAAGAATCCCAAAAGTATAGGGGATTGATGATCACCTTCTGCTTCTATATAGACGCTTACTTCTCGGTTTCTTGCCATAAGTTTCATAAGTTTGAAGATAGAACCCTTAGAGAGAAAAGGAATCTTTTTGCCATTTGTTGCTGTCTTGTCAGCATAAAGACGATATATTTTCTCTTGGCGTCTTGCAGGATTATATTTAATCATAGGGTTGTTTTTGTTGGCACTAATGAGCTTGAATATTACATCAAGTGGCATGTTGTATCTGTATTCGGGAAGCAAGGTAATATTCATCTTCTTTATCCCTTGCTCTAAGACACCATAGTTACCTTTTCGGCTATCAACTATGTCTTTAAACATATCAATGTTTCTTAGATTAGCCTGCCATGCAGGATCATTAATAAGAGAATCTGTCTCTGCTACCAGACGTCCTCTAACCTCCTGATAGTTTGCTAGGGATAATACATCCATTTCTTTGAGATATGGATAATATACTGCAATGGTTGTTTCTTGCGATAGACCTTGAGTCTCAGCATATTTTAATACATCTACGGCTAGACATACATAAATTATATTACTATCTATCATTGGAGACTCCATCAAAAGATTTTGATTAGTTGTAGCTAGGATGTCAGAAGAATGTCTTGCAAGAAACTCATCATATTCTAATACATTATATGGATTGACAGTGTATGGATAATTACCTTCAATTGCCATAAACTTCTGACCAATAGGCTCTGATACCATCCAGAAGTCTCTTGATTGCAGATTAAGAGACAGGATATCATCATAGTCATATTCATCTTTTACTTCTAAGGACTCTACATCAATGTCATCTATATTCAGTAGAAACTGAATCAATCTGTCTCGAGTAAGAGTGATTTTACCATCTTGGGTTAGAGTTTGATAAACAGATGTTGGGTTAAGAGCTTTTCTTACTTTTCCGTAAAAATATATTCCAGAATAAGTAGGTGGATCGTCAGAACTAGCTAGAACATATTTCTTTTTGATAGTCTCTATCGTATCATCTAAATGTATCTCTCCTGTTGTAAATACTAACTCAACGCCTTCTCCAAATAATGCTTTGTCTGATTCAGTAATAACACCTTCGAAAATTGGATTAGATGGTTCAAGACGATAAAGCTGATTTATATCTACACTTTTATCTTCAATAACATTTGAACCCATAAAAACAAAAACCTTCCTAATTTCGTTATTTACGGTGTAACAAATCTTGTAAATACCGGACATTATCTATATAAACATATGACTATTTTATTATTAAACCAATGCAAATAAGCCTTATCGCAGCTCTTGATGATACAAGAGGAATTGGACTTAACGGAGGTATTCCATGGAAAAATAGAGATGATTTGCGTCACTTTTCAAGGACAACTATCGGTGGAGGAAATAATGCAGTAATTATGGGTAGAAAAACATTTGAGAGCATTGGGAAGATATTGTCTGATAGAATTAATATTGTGTTGTCTTCAAGTATGGAAAGTCGTGATGATGTTGGTGTTGTTAGAACGATCAACGAAGGCATCACTTATGCAAAATGTAGAGAAGTAGAAACTCTATGGGTAATTGGTGGAGCCGAGCTGTATCGTGATATGATCGAAAACTATCGGCACCTAATAGATGTTTGTGTCATCTCTAAAATCAATGGTGACTACAAATGCGATGTTCATTTCCCATGTCTGGATGCAAGATGGCGTCAGTCTTATAGTTTTTATATAGGAGACAATATGTTAGAGGTTGTTTATTACAAGAACCTGTTAAAAAACATGAAACGTATTCTCAAACCGGAAGGAGTGCCTCGAGCTGCATTTATAACTGGTATAACTGGCCAAGATGGATCCTATCTGGCAGAACTCTTGATTGAAAAAGGATATGATGTGTTCGGAATAGTACGTAGGACATCCAGACTATATGAAAGTACTAGAATCGATCATATACGCGAGCATATTCGTCTATTTTATGGTGATTTGACTGATGGTTACTGCCTCAGTAATATAGTCAATACCATAGTGAACACTAAAAAATATGATGTATGTGAGATTTATAATCTTGCCGCACAGAGTCATGTTGGTGTTTCTTTTGAACTTCCCGAGTATACAGCCGATGTTGATGGTATTGGTGTTCTTCGAATGCTTGAAATAGTTCGTTCCGTTCAAGCAAATACTAGCTGCAGTCTTAAGCTGTATCAAGCTGGAACAAGTGAGTTGTATGGAGCTGCAAATGGAAGAGAGATACAAAGTCTTGAAACTAATTTCAACCCAGTCTCACCTTATGCAGCAGCGAAACTTTATGCATATCATATGGTAAAGATGTATAGAGATGGCTACAATATGTATAATGTTAATGGTTTGCTCTTCAATCATGAAAGTCCTCGAAGGGGTGAAAACTTTGTTACTATGAAGGTTGTTAATGGTATAAAAGATATCCTAGCTGGAAAGCGTGAAAAAATTAGTCTAGGCAATCTACATAGCAAACGAGACTGGGGGCATGCAAAAGATTATGTGCGAGGTATGTGGCTTATGATGCAGCAAGATGGTATACCCAAAGATTATCTTTTGGCTACAGGAGAGACACACAGTGTAAAAGAGTTCGTGGAGAAGGCATTTCTTCATGCAGGTATGGAAATTACATGGAAGGGTAGTGGTTTACATGAAACTGGTGTAGATTCATCCGGTAATGTACGAGTTGATATTAATCCAAAATACTTCAGACCCAATGAAGTTGATTTTCTGTTAGGAGATCCATCGCGTGCAGAAAAGGAACTTGGATGGACAAGAGAATATTCGTTCGATAAATTAATTACTGATATGTTTGAAGGAAACTAACTAATGATAAAATAATCTATATTTTTACTTTATCATTTATGCTGCGAGCATACCGATTCCTGTAACGACTGCTGCAATACCAGCTAACTGAACTGTATCAGGAAATGGTTTATGGAATACTAACGGTGATACGAACGCTGTCAATGGTATACCAAGCATAGTCACAGCCTTAGGATATGCAGGATTACTAGCATTTGTCATTAAATATATCAGAACTCCGCACCATATGAAGTTATCAAATCCTGCCGCAGTCATACCTACTATCGCATCTCGCCAATTACCACCCTTCCTCAATACAGGTAACATCTGACCTGTTGTTATATACTGATAAATGAATACCATCAGCGCACCAAAGAAACACTGAGAAAAGACGAAACTGCTAGGTTTCATTTTACCCCCTCTGGTAGAATAGACACCAGAAATATCCTTTATAGTGCTGAATAAACCCGCTATTAGGACTAATGGCAACCATGTACGATTAGATGTATTTTTTGCAACTTTATCCTCCTTATCAACATCAGGCCTTTCTTCAATGATACAAGGTTCATAATTCTCTTTCAAAGGTTTTCTCTTATGCATACCAATAATAAACGCTCCTGCAATCGTGATAAGTATACCAAACATACTAACATAGCTCAACTTTGAACCAAGAATAAATACTGATACTATTGCAGTTAATTCTGCTTGTGATCTATACACCCCATTGATTATTCCAGGGTTAGATGCAATGTGAACCGCTTCCTCAAACAATAGTGTTCCAATACCAAATGCACAACCAGCTAAAACAGAGAATGCGTTAATTTTTGTTTCCGTTCCACTGATATAGTTATATATTAGTGATAGTGCCGCAGTTATAAGCAATACAACGGATGTGTAGCTTTTTGCATCTATTTCGCTCAGTGTAGATTTTGAAACTAGAGAGAATATCGTGTTCCAAACAGGTAAGGAACCATATAATAAAATGTCTTTGAGATCCATTATATTATACTCTACGAAAACTTAATAGTCATAATATGGATTATCTGTTATTTCCATACCACAATATTCCTTTGGATCTTTTTTGTAATCCTCAGGAACATAAATATTGATTTTTTCAGCCTCTTGCAGCAAGAACTTGAAGTTTTTCCAAAACTCATCCGTATGTCCGATTGATTTGGATGCTACATGAGCTAATTCATGAATAGCTACAAACATTAATGTGTTAGGGTCAATTAAACCTCCTTTTCCACCTTTATTTTTGTCTAGACAGAAGGCTATTTTCTCTCCTTTATTTTCGCTGTATGCGGTATACTGGCTAGTTGGTAGGGTTTCCTGGATTGTTTTTGGATTAAAACCCTCCTTAAGTCGTTTGACATTATCACGATCAGGGTAAGTTGCTGCACAATGGTCTACTAATTTCTGCATCTTAGAAGTTGTTTTGGCCAATTTGTCTGCCGCTAATTCAAGTTTTGCTCTTTCCCTGACACAGTATTTTCTACCATCAATATCTGATATGATGCATTTCAACTGCCAGTAATCAGAATCTAAATACATTTTGACACATACAATGACTATCATACCTATCATGAGGAATCCAATAGCGTTAAGCTCCATTAATATCTAGTTATATATTCTTTTGTCCAATACCGATTATTTAAGACTGATAGACCGATTCAAAATAAAAGCAATTATAATAAATACACTAGCCCCTTGAATTACGTAGGCACATTCTGGAAAAACCTTGGTAATTTGTGAATCATGAGAGCCAACAGAGAAACCGCTCATAGCCATTACTGTAACACCTGCTAGAAGTGAAATCTTCACCGCTGCCCGCAAAAAATCGTTGTCTTGGTTTAGAATATTAGCCTTTTTACCTTGTGTCAAAAGATAGATAATAATCATTAATAATGCAGTAGATTGATAGTAAGATTTTTGAGCTAGATCATTATAATTTGCCATCATACTATTTGTGACCCGTTCTCTGCATTTGAAATCAATAGTACCTACAATACCTTTGTTTACCAGTTTCTGGTCTATTTCTAAAAGTGATTGAGTACAATGAGGAGTCATATTACTTTGACCAGTATATCTCGCTTGGTCTCTTTCACCTGCTCGAAGTCGGAGATAACGGGAAAAGAATTGTAAAAGAGGGTAAATTGAAACAATAGTAAATATATACAAAAACATCCTATCTGTTTTTTGTAAGTAATCTGATGCACTTTGAGTACCAATAAGTAGATAATACAAATAGATAATGCACATTATCCATAATGATGACGCAAATCCTAATGTCCATATTTGAGTACCATAGTCACTATCCACATTTTCATGAAAGAACCGTCTAAACATATTATAATTTTCTTGACCTTCATTTGTAGTTATTTGTGTTATTGATGTCTCTGACATTTGTATATATATGAAGTGCAGATTATAGTAATGCTAGAATACAAAGCGAGTATGCTAGAAACATTAGATTTCGTTTTACAATCAAGGTCTTGTTAATAGCAGCAGGAGTAATTTTTATTATATCGAATATTATCACAGCCAATGAAGTGAGTATTGCTAATAAATTACGGACAAGAAACCCTGTAACCTTTTCCAAGTTAGGATCTGAAAATGTGATCCAAACAATTATAGAGTATGCCATATAGAACCCCATTCTAGACAATATCATAGAACGTTCTTCAAACTGATCATTTACACTAGTACCAGCGGTACTTCTAACTTGTGCTGTAGCGATTGCATCATTTGAAAGAAAATTAGATGTCAACTCAGATAAGTTCCTGGCTTCTATTTTTGCTTCTCTTGCTGCTTTAAAGAAATCTTCTGCTGGAACAAGAAACCCTGTACTACCTTTAATTGAAGTTATCCAATTATTTTGTGTAAGATACATGATGGTTGGAGACGATTGTAATGCTAAAAAGTCCTTATGGTCAAACTTCTGAACTCCTACTCCTGGAATGCCTACTACAGTCGGCGACAAATAAGTAAATGGTCTTTCCATATCTCCTCCTAAAATAGTGTCTACATAGCCACTAAGTACTGCTTGTGCAGATGCAGCAGTCAGTAATGCAAATATCATGACACTAACAATCTTCTTCCATAGACTAGCTTCAACAAACGCGAATACATAAACCCATATAAAAAACGGCAACATAGTAGTGAGTCCACCTTGATACATATCATCTCTATGTGTTGTGAGTATCTCACTAAAAGGGATATAGTCTGTACTTGAATCTAATACTAATACTAAAGATTGCTTATATTGAGCATCGCTAAGAGGAAGTGGCTGTGCACCTGGTAATAATTTTCGTAAAGTTTGATACCAAGTTGTGTAAAAATCTCTTGTCTTAACATGTTTAACCTTATTAGTTTTGTCCTTTTGTGTATTTGACATTGACTTGTATATAGAATGTAGAGAGATGTTATTGATTGCATTGTATCAATAAGATCTAGTTACTTATAAAGCATTTTTAATTGCCAGCACTGCGACCACCCGCTTCCAGAGGCATGCGCATAAGATCAGGCTCAATAGTAGTATTCAACCACGGACTCACCTGAGTTTGTGGGTTAGGAGGCTCAGAACGAAGCTGAAGATTTGCGTTACGAAGGCTGCTACCAACAGTGTTGATACCAACGTGATGACCAGCCTTAAGAAGATTCACATTCTGAAGTGCGCCACCGCCTTGTGGGCCCATAGCACCAAAGCTTCCACTGCTGTCCTTCGGGAGAAGGTCAGATGGCTCAGCAACAGGGCGAGCATTGCATGAAGGAGGTAATCCTTGAGTTGGCGAACCACCTTCAACTGCAGCGTATGTTTCGTTCTCTCCCTCAGGCGCTGCCGCAACTGCTGTACCAGCATTTCCCGAACTTTGAACCTCTCCTGCATTTACACTTGGTGCACGGCCACCAGCCATTGAATCTTTGTGCTGATCCCCACTAGATCGGGAAACCAGTCTGTAAATCATATAAATAACTAATCCCGCAGCTAAGGCAGAAATCAAGTGATGACCCTTGATAGTCTTCTGTAAGTCTTTTAGCATCTTAGACATCTTATATATTAATGCAACGAGAAAAAAGCTGCAATACCTGCCGTTAATCACAACTACTTGCTAATGCTGAAATCCTCATCATCCGATTCATCCAAATTATCCAACATATAATTTGTCTTAATCTGTTTAACTTCGAGATATGCTTCCATCGCAGCTTGTTTTAATTTCTTGGCCTTATCTTTCGCAGCTCGGTATATTTCGATATATACTTCTTGTGGCTGCTTAAGTTTTATAGCTTCTTCATCAGTCGCTTCCAACTGAACCTCTTGTATGTCTTTTACTACCTCTTTTTTAACATCTTCTACAAGTTCATCTGGCAAATCTGTTAAACTTCCTAGAGTTACATCTCCCTTAACATCTGGTGCATTGTCCTCTTCCTCCAAAGTTAATGTTATCTCTTCAAGTCCTTCTGGTGCTGCTATAGATGTTGCTTGGCTTGTGTTTGTTGTTGCACTAATAGAATCGTCATCTTCATCTTCATCTTCTTCATCCTCCTCATCATCAGGTACATCTTCGATATTTAATTGCACTTCTTCTAATTTATCTTCATTATTGGTTATACCCTCTGTACTTGTAGCTTTATCATTTTCGGTTATTTTATCGCTATCGGCAGATTTGTCTGAAGTATTATCAGACTCTCTTAATGCTGCCATGTCTATTTTTACAATATTGTCAGTTACTTTTTCCGCAACCTGCTTATATTTGCGCTTAATTAGACATGCACTCTCTTTGACATCTGGCTTATCAAGAATCATAATCTGAACAACTTTAATCTCTAAATCAATGCTTCTACCTGTAAACTTTATACCTTCAAGAGCAACTAAAGGTATAATTAGTGATTCCTTATCTACAGATGTTGGATCTGTAACTTCTGTTTCATCTTCATTGTAAATCTTGCATTTAATATCATTTGTTCGTCTAGAAGTATCGATTTTGCATCTAATAGCCAACACGCCTATACTGTTTATCTCTCTGTAAATGTCAGCCATCATACTTTCAATGTCAGATCTAGTTACATCTCCAGAAAACCATAATGCCTTTTTATCATCAATCATATCTTTGCATTTGACCTCTAAACTGTCTAACCAACGCTTAATAACATTACAATCTTTGAGGTCGTATGTTAGGTCGATGTAATGACTTCGCTTTGTCGCAACTATACCATTCTTGCTTGAAGATCTAGGAAGTTGTACGTATATAGGGTTTGCATCTGCAGTTATTTTAGTAAAATATGCTCCTCCCCCCTGCATGGCATTTGGGCTATTAAGTGATAGCTTATCAAATGGGAACTCTTCGTTAACTTCGTATGGGTTCATTACACACACTTTACACAAAAATAATACGATTAGAACTCAATAAAAAGGTCGATACACAAACTAAGTATGGACTCTAAAATAACTCAAGCATGTCTAGGAATACTTAAGCGCGAAGATGTTAAGAACGAGCTAAAGAATATGATGCATCCTCTTGTTGATATGATACTCGTTGATATATATCCGTACATTTATCTATCGTTAATATTTGTTGTTATCAGTTTTCTCCTTCATTTAGGGATTTTTATTTTACTTCTGCGTAGAAATACAGGACCATTTAAGCAACTGTAATTTTCTAACCATATAATATAATAATGAGCTCAACTGTAGATCCAAAGAGTGATGCTAGTAGCAAGCACGTCGATGACCCAGGCGACAAGGCCGGCCAGAAAACCACCGGCGGTGGCCGACGCCGCCGCGGATCCCGCGCTCGCAAGTCTCGTGGTCACAAATCCCGTGGTCGCCGTACTGCACACCGTCGTAGCAAGGCACACAAGAAACACGGCAAGAAGCACCATACAAAGAAGCACCGTAAGGGCCGCAAAGGTCGCAAGGGCCGCAAGGGCAAGCGTGGAGGTTCCGTTGTAGGAACTGCTGCTCTTCCTTTCGGACTTCTCGCTCTCCAGAAGTTCTTCCAGACCCGCAAGGGCCGCAAGGACCTTAAGAAGATGAGCAAGACCGTGCGCAAGTCTGTGCGTAAGGTTCGCAAATCCCTCTAATTATACACAATCAATAAAGAAAATCAATTATTTATTGTGTTAAATAACCTAGATACTTGTCACGTTTAAATATAAATATGGCAGACGCAGATTTTACGGAAAGCATTAAGAAATGGGTACAGCTTGATAATCAAGTTAAGGCCTACAATGATAAGGCGCGGCAACTACGTGAAGAGAGAAACGACATCGCGGATTCCATCATTGAATATGTTGATACCAGTGGTCTTAATAATACAACAGTCAAGATATCTGATGGAAAGCTGCGCTTCGCACCAACAAAGCAAACAGCTCCTTTGACCTTAAGGTACGTAGAGGACAGCTTACATCAGTGCCTTGGCGACCAGACAATTGTTAAGCAGATTATGGGTCATATCAAAAAGAACCGGGAAGTGAGAGTGTCTAGGGACATTAAAAGAACGTACACTGATAAGTAAATAAAAAGTGAACATTATCTATATACACTAATGCCTGTAATAGAGAAGATATTTTCGGAAAATGATCTGGTGCTATCTACTTGTCAAAAAGGGGGTGTTATGTCTGGAGGATTTATTCTAAGTGATATAACGAAAAGTGGCAAGTCAATTACCAGCGGTGGGGGCGGGAGTATAATGTCTGCGCTGAAAGACCTAGCGGTTCCTGCAGGTCTCTTTTATGCTGCTACCCAAGTTGAAAAACTTATTCCCGATGAAAAAGATGGAGGTGTGATAGATGATAAAGTCTATAAACAGCTTGTAGATACTGCTGAAAAGTCGTCCTCTAAAGAATCAAAAAGCAAGAAATCAACAACACGTCGTAAAAAGAAGTCGTCCAAAAAGACAACACGTAAAAAGAAATAATTCTAGATTTATGATTAATACCATACATCTAGACATATTATATAACGCTCCAATTGTTATGATTGAATGGTGCAACTGTAAGCTTTGACAACTGGTCCCTCCAGTAATCGACACGTTTATCGAAAGCTCTCTCGCGGCGTGTTCTGGGATAAAGTGGTGCCAGTTTCATAGCTTCCGCTTCTTCCTGTGTGATCTTTGGTCTATAGCCATAGCAGTTCGCTCCAAAACGCACATTTGGGTTCTTAATATAACCACCATTGATACCTGGTCTTCCGCAATCATGTTCATGACCCTCTATCTTTTGAAGATGTGCCCACTTGTCATATTGGGTAGGATACAGTGCCATTTGGCCGTCTGACCACCCAAAACTGCACCAGTCAGCTCCCTTTTGGAGTGCTTCATCCATTTCTTTCCAAGTTGCTAACCTACCACCATAAGCAGTACAGATAGCTTTAGCATCTTCGTAACCATATTTATTATCTGGTACATGGAACACCTGTTTGGATAGTTTTATTTCAGGTACTGTAGTAGTCGGATCTGTGGAGTCGCCAGCAATATCATCAGGATCAACAATAATATCTATTTCTGGTTGTGCTGAAAAAAGGTTTTTAATACTAGCAGTAATGTCTATGTTGAATATGTACGTCATACCATTCATAAGTATTAGCAAAACAAATACACCCCAGAGAAGTATCTCTAAAAAGAGAATACCCTTTCCTGCACTAGCAGCTGCATCAGCGACAGGTTGTCCTTTTGCTACCCCTAAAGTAGCAAATAGTGCATAGTAGGCAATGATTATTACTGTTATAATGATTAGAACAACTGGGTTGGTGCCTAGCTCATTCCAATATGTGGTTTGGTATGGGACACCCATAATTGAGTTCATATTCACGTCCATAGTATATATCTACCGACCTATTTTATTTTACGATAGAACAAACAGTATGCTTCGGGTGTTACAGCACGTTCTTCTGTAATCTTTGTCACGGTCATATCGTTGAAATTATACCAGATCCCATCTGCAGTTCGCACATTCGCCGTATAATGACCACCCATGGATCCTCCGGTATGATTACATACACCATATAAATTATACCTGTATGATTCAGAGTTATAACCCTTAACGTAGCTTCTAAGATCTAAGTTATTAATATCAGCCTCAATATTTCGTCTATCTTTGCGACCCATCATATTCCATCGCTTAAGGTGAATGATCAAAACTTCCGGAAAACTCCAGAATACCATTCCTTTATCTACACTCTGTTTCTCATTTGCATCTTCATTATACCAAGCATTATCTCCCTCTAATCGATCTTTATTACAAAACTCGTCTAGACAATTTTTTATTGTCACACTAGTTCCTCCAGAGTTAGGCATAGGAAGACTCAATACAAAGAAAGGTTCTGGAGTAACACTAAGAGACTTACCACTTTCTATATCTGTAATTGCTGAAACATGAATGCCATAGA
>MDTG01191241.1_pt1 | contig 13765 bp, 13 predicted proteins | sample 811421 | NCBI WGS metagenome assembly MDTG01 (sample SAMN05326645, study PRJNA326480) | marine metagenome | isolation source: seawater | place: Pacific Ocean: South East | collected 2011 | reverse complement strand
TCTGATGGGAAAATGTTGAGGAAACAAGAACTTGTTGATAACATACTACAAAGCTTTATGGAACATTCGAGCTAAAATATACTCAATTTTATATTCTTATAATTAATGAATATATGTAATTTTATTGTATTTTTACTCGCAATATTCATATCCATATCACTAATACGGTCACTTAAAAAAGAAAACTTTAATAATCATACTACTAATGATAAATTATTAGAATGGGAACTTGTTTATGAACACCAAAGTCCATGGCAAAAAATTGAATTTCTTAAGCGTGATGAAGACAACACATTCGCGCTTGTCTTAAATAATGATATACAAGTACATAGTAACGAATATAAACTATCACATTATTTACAATGTTCAATACCAATCGAAAAATACAAACCAAAAAACATACTTATATTAGGTGGTGGAGACCTTATAGCCGCATCGGTTTGTCTCAAATATAATTTTGTTGAAAGTGTTACATTAGTTGAAATAGACTCAGAAGTTGTCAAATTCGCTAAAGAAAATGAAACTTTTCAAAAAATTACAAATAATGTTAGCCAAAATAAAAAACTTAAAATTCATATCGGAGATGCTATCGAATTTATTCAAAATACACCAGACAAATTCGATTTTATCATTGAAGATGTTGAAATAGACTTTACTAAACAAAAATCACACATTAATAGAGCAAACTTCTTGAAAAATTGCTTACTCAAATCACAAATATATTGTGGTAGTATACCAGACCATAGTATACATAAACAATCACCTATCCTCAAACAAGCTAAAAATAAAACTCCAGCATATATTACATACAATATTGATACTTTATCCCAATTACAATTTTCTAAATCAGATATCAAATCTCTTAAACCTATTATTCAAAATCACACCATCAATATATGCGCATATGATTATGGAAATATATATGGAATTGAAGCATACCTATTAATTACGAAAAATTAAATCAAAATCCATACTTTTTGGCTCATATCTCTTTATAAAAGATAGGTTCTTCTCTTTGTCCAATATTTTACAAGAAAATATATCCGCATAAATAGTTTGAATCTCTGGATATGTATGAATACTTACATGCGATTCACATAACAATGCTATACCCGAAATACCACCTGGTTTATCAATACAATCTTTTTGGGTTTCAAATTTATGCATTAATGGCTTACCTATTATATTCATACCATTCGTCCTAATCCATTCTATTAAAAAAGAACTCCCAAATACTGTATTTGTTAATAATGGATTAGATATATCTAACGTTGCTTTTAATAATATATGTGAATGCATTCTCGTTATTTATCCTTATCTCTAATTCATTTAATCTTCTTTATCTTCAGATTCAAGCCCTACTTTATCTTTTACAGTATCAACAGTTTTATTAACATGTGGTGCAGCATCCTTTACTATCCTGTTTTTTATACCACTTATTAGACCAGTTGATAACAACAAGAATATCGAGCATGTAAATACTATCTTTCTATCAAATTCACGAAAAGTTCTATCTTTGTATGTCGCAGGATTATATCTTACAAACAACAAACCACCGATATATAATTTCAAAAATGTTTGAACTGGTTCCAAATATTTTGGTGCAAACTTACCTATTCCTAATATTACAAGCCATATCAATACAAACATTGAGTATAATGTTGTGATAAATATGTAATCAAATACATTCCCCATTAACTATATAATACAAAAATTTATTCTATATAATAATGGAATCTAATGAACCTTCTAATTTTGAACATTCCACATTTCACAATCCAACATATACTACCCGTATAGTCTTACAGTCCTCCTCTCCTATTCGTGACCGTTTTACAAGTATCCGAAATATTTCGGATACTGATATAATTCCAGAAATACCTCCACGTAATCGTTTTATGACTACTAGCAAGAGTCCAGAAAATGTTCCATTTTCACCAATAGACTCCACACAATCTGCGAATAATGCTATTGAAACTCCAAGTCGCATTTATTCGCCAACTCCTGTTATAATTAGTAGTCCAAGACCAACCACTCAAATTAATGAAGTCACACCCCCTTCACCAAGCAGAGTAATTCCCCCTTCTCAAAAAACTGGAGGGTCGCATCATGAAAATCACGATGATGAAGATGAATTCTGGATGAATACATTCAAACAAGCATATGATGATAAAACTAAACAAGGACTTAGTCATGAAGATGCTGAAAATGAAGCATGTCTATATGCGGATCAGGAAGTCTTAAAACTTCCCTCTTATTCCAAACAAAATGCGGGAAATAGAAACATAGCCCTTTTAGCACAATATGGTGGTTCATCTCCACAAATTGAGTTTTTTAAAGCTATAGATTACGCAATCGACAACAATGTCCACAATCAATCGATAAATATAACTATTTTCAACTTAGTCAAAGCATTTCTAAATCCAATTGATATTAATGCTAGGTGTGGAGAACGCGATACAGAACATATACCAGAACATTTCACAGCCCTCCATTATTGCTGTTTAGTGAAAAATACAGAATTAGTCAGATTATTATTAGAAAACGGCGCAATACTTATGGGGCCAGAGCTTTTGACATTGATTATACAACAACAACATCCACTTGACCATGTAACGGAAGAAAACAAAAATCTTGAAATTGCAACTATGTTACTTGACCATGAACACACCTATGATATTAACAAAGATGATTTTGAACTTTTTCAAAAAACCAGTATGCATTTGCTGCGATTGAGAACCCGAGGCCATGCTGAGCGCACTCGCAATTACAATAAGGAATATAAGGCAGCTAGGAAAACAGGTCTAAGTCCTAAGGAGGCAATGAGTGTAGCATCTGAAGCTCCGTCACCTGACATCCCTCCTCCAAGAGACAGCGATGGAACTCGTATTGGCTACATCAACTCGATATTTTTAGCAAACGGGTCTACAGCGCTACATAATGCGACATATAGAGCACAACCCAGTGTAGTTAGACTTTTACTTGAAAGAGGAGCAAATATAGATGCGAAGACTCAAAAAGGTAGAACACCATTAATGCTAGCCCAAGAAACCTTAGATGATACAAGAAGAGAGTTAGACAGGCTAAACGCTACTGTATTACAGCCTTCACAAGATGTAATGCAAAGGCAGTATAGATTAGAACGGTCTAGAAATGTGGCTCAAATACTGGTTGATAAACTTGAAGAAACAATATCAGTACTAAATGAATATTCTGCTAAAAAGAATACAAAAAGTATTTTGATAGACCAATTACAAACAACTTTAGATTTACCTAAAGATGACCCTAATCGTGATCCAGAAGATACTCGTCCTAAATTATCAGGACATGACGGGAAATTTATAAAGAAAATTAAATCCTATTTAGGTGGTAAAAAAACAAGACGTTTAAGAAGATACAGAACAGGCGCACTTACTCGTTAGAAAACTAACTCATTAAATTTTGCTTTTGTTGATTCACATATCATACTCAAATCTATCAAACTTCTATTGAATTTAAACTTTTCATAAGATTCTTCATCTTCAAACAGTTCCTTATTCACTAAATCCAAATTATTCAGTTTATACAGATTCTCTAATAAAGCTTGCTTCCTTTTTGTACAATTTCGACCCTTATAGATTGGCAATATATTGTCCGATGTATCTCCATATACAATCTTATACTTTAGATAAGAAAATCCCACCAAATCTTCTTCACATTTCTTATTCAATTTATTATTAGCATCATATATACGGATACAATTGTCTTTCTCAACTAATTGGAGAAAATCCATATCTTTACTTATAATACTTATTTCGGTCACTTCTTCTAACTTTGATAACTCGAACGCTTTTAACGCTATAATGTCATCCGCCTCAGTTCCAGGAAGTCTACAAAATGTAATATTTGTACTTTTCTCACAAAATTCAGGAAGATACTCATTTGTGATATAATTTAAATATGTAAATATATCACTATTTCTTGGACGTGTTCCTTTATAGTCGGGGTGGATTGTCTTTCTCCAATTTTTACCATCTAAAGACTCCATCGCAAGAATCGCTTTTTTACCCTTTGACAGTTTCTTCAAAGCTTTCTCATAATTACGAAGCAATATTTCCCTAAATTTCTCCTCATTTACCCATGGATTTTCTTGATCAGATTCCTCTCTAAAACTCCAATATTTTTTTGTAGCATGATAACGAAGAAACGATAAATATCCTCCATCTATCAAAACCCACTTCGAATTATCCATTATTCTCTGCTAGTTTTCTATATTAAGAATAACTTAATCATTTTTAATTAAAGGTGTAGTACATAAATTGTTTATTAAGTCAATGAGAAAATATTTATTCTTCTTATTGCTTCAATCTTCTATATGTTTACAATATACACAATTCCCTCCAACAAATTCTCATAAAATCAATTTACCCAGTAACAATTATCCACTTGAAAATAATCTTAGACGTGTTCCTCTTATTTCCCCAGTAATTATCAAGAATTTACCATCACTTAGTCATATATCCGAACAAATTGATATTTATGATATATGTACAATTGAGTCTTTATATCGAAGTTTGATTAAGCCATTGAAATACTTGTCTATTACTGAATTAGAATCTGTAAAAATTGCTATAATAGTTGCATATCTTGCACATTATGAACAAAAAAGGCCCCATGGTGAAATGTTTATAATGCATCCGATATCTGTTGCAACTATTTTGGCAGATTTAAAAGTTGATTCTTCCACTATTATATCCGCATTATTACACGATACTCTTCATAAAACGTTATTAACATCTCATGAAATTGAAAATATTTTCGGACTATCTATTTGTAGAATAGTTCAAGGTGTTACCAAAGCTAGCAACCTATCTAACTCTAATATTGAACAAATACCTTCACAAGAAGAAATAATTAACACAAAAACTATGCGCAATGAATATTTAAGGCATTTAATGCTTTCAATCACTAAAGATTGGAGAATCTTATATATTAAGTTAACAGATAGACTACATAACATGCGTACCTTAGAACATTTACCTATAGAAAAACAAACCAAAATTGCAACTGAAACATTCGAAATTTATGTTCCACTTGCAAAAAGAGTTGGTTTTTGGAAATATAGCTCTGAACTTGAAGACCTTACTTTTAAATATATCAATCCTAACGCTTATAATCAATCATTTCATGCTATTCATAATATGGGGATATTTCAAAAAAATTATGTTGAAGAAATTAAAACAATATTACAGTCTCAATTGGCGGATATTGATACAGACTTTTCTATAGAAGGACGCACCAAATCTATCTTTTCTTCTTGGAAAAAATCAGAAAAATATAATTCAAACATTCAAGACCTCCTCGATATTGTAGCAATACGTATAGTTATTAATACCAATAAAGATGAACAGATTGCCACTAACTTATGCTTCTCAATTTTAAGTAAAGTACATCAATTGTGGAAACCATTTCCTAAAACATTTAAAGATTACATTAACTCTCCTAAAGAAAATGGATATCAATCACTTCATACCACTGTCTTTTTTGATGAAAACTTTCCAATTGAAATTCAAATTAAAACCAGAAAAATGCATAGAGTCGCTACTTTTGGGTCCGCATCCCATTGGTCATATAAATCTGATAGAAAATCGGAATCATGGAATAAATATATCAAAGAACTCGATTCAGAAATATATTCTAATAAAGAATTCGCTCAAATTATACGCCAAAAATTATTAGATTCAAGAGTTTTTGTATTCGCCCCAAACGGAAATATTCTTAATATTAAAAAGGGTGATACTATCTATGACATATATGATTCACTGCCATTTTGTATTAAAAAAGGCAGAAACATTTTAGTTAATTTTGAAAAGAAACCACATACATATATCTTAAATAACGGAGATATTATAGATTTTCAAGACAATTGTTAAAAATTAGGTAAAAAAACTCCAGCAGTAACCTTATCTTTATCCAGATTTTTACTCCCATCAAACCTATTCGATTTTTTTGTATATATTATCACGCGTTTTGGCTTAATACTCTTCTTTGATTTTTTACTCTTCTTAAATATCTTATTCCATGTATTCTTCAATGTCTTCTTTAATGTCTTCTTCTTTGAACTCTTCTTTGAACTCTTCTTTTTGCTTGATTTACTGTTCCCCCCTCGAATTAGGGCATTTCTTGGAATATTTATTCCAATATTATTTAATGTCCTTTCCCAATTATTTTCATGTTCTATCATTATGTTTTCTATTATTATAAATTGAGTTTCGAAATCTAAATCATTATACCAATTCAGACCTACATTTTCTGTTAACTTACTCATAAATATGTTTCTATTGTCTTCTACTACTTTACTTATTGCTTTCCTTGCAACACTATTTAATGGCTCAGATTGTTGTATTTCTTTTATTACTTGTTTCGCAACTAAATCATTCATTGTTTCTGGTTTTCTTGAAAATTCTATAATTTGCTTTTTTATTTCCGGAAGTATTATTGGTGTTTTAGTTAGTTCTGACCACTCATTATGTTTATCATTTATAAAGGTTATTAACTTTTTAACTACTAATAATTCTTTTTCAGTATTTTGTAAATCATAAGTTATCCTATTGTAAACGAGGTTTAAGTCATATTTTTCCAGAAGATTATAGCTATTTTTAGTTATAGTATCACTTAATCTTAACACTTGATGAAATAAGTTGATATCTGATATTTCCATTCCTAAATCTCTTGAAACAACCATTAGAAACTTGGCGGGTATACTTAGCATAATAAATGCATACACTATCTTAATCATTGATTCATTCTTCTTTATTGATATTGCATTTTTAAGAAAATCACTTTTTATAAATAAATGCCAATCTTCCAATTCTCCACCACTCCATATATTGTAACCCTTCGTCTTACCATAGGCTTCTATTAACTCTCCTCTGTTTCTTAAACTATCTTTACCCAATATATAACCATCTCCTTCCTCGTTTTTCAATTGTAAAAAAAATTCAAAACACCATGTTGTCACTTCAGGCTCTTTCCAAAGTACTTCTTGAGTTCCCGCATATTCCCAAGTTAAAAACAATAAACCAGCTATTATTATTAAATTATGTAAAGTTGCTCCCTCTAAAAAACCGAATAACCAAGACTTATACCAACCTCTCGATTCTTTAGTGTTTAAATGTACCTTTATTTCCTGTAGTTTTTTCATGCATTTTGTATATTTTGAATATATTGCATCTCTTACATCTTTTGCTAATAATGCACGTTCTATTGTTACTTTTGCAATCGCTTCATCATTTACACCACCAACTTGTATCATACTGAGTGTATTCACACTTTCTTTTTCAACCAGATTCTTTGACTTTTTATAAGGAGAAACCAAAGAATTAAACGACTTCTTACTATTTATTCCAATATCTTCACTTATTTTCTTTGAAATTTCTTTGATAGAGAATAGATTTGTGTTTTCCAATAAATATTCCATTTGGTGGAAACTGATTAATACTGTTTTCAATATTTCTAAGTCAAAGTCCATTAATATACATAATATATTTAGACTATACAATAAGTAGAAGAATTGTTGCCGTTAATTGTATGATTGTTATAGATTTGCACAATATACTAGCTGGGAAAATATCACCATATCCTAAAGTTGTACCCGTTACAAACGAGAAATACATTCTTTTGAAAAATCTATCAAATAGTGTTGGCTTTGCCAAATTTACAATCACTTCATCTTTTTCTATATCCTCTGTTATTTCTTCTGCCTTTTTTTTTATTTCTTTTTCCTCATTGTCATTAAAGTCTTCTTGTACTTCTTTCTCAATTATTGGATCTATCTTCTTTTGTAATATGTCATTCCTTATCATCTCTTCCAGTGTATTAATACCTGAAAAATGAGAATCATCCAGAAATAAATAGACTATTGAAAAAAATAGAATAAACATCATCAATAATCCAAACTTTTCCTTCGCTATCATTATATTCTTAATAGAACTTTTTATTTTTCACTATATATCTTACTCTATCAATTCCTCTAAATCATAATATGCCATCAAATTATTTGTAGTTAACTCGGCTTGATTTATATTTTTGTATATATTCATTGGAATCAAATCCTTATTTATACTTGCTAGAGTTACCAACATATAGATTATTATACCAACTCTGTTTTTTAGTTTTTCCTCAATATACGCTTCTATCTTTTCTACACACATATTTGACTTAATTATCCATTTTCCAAAAAAAGAACCAACCGTTTTTATCTCATTTGATTCCAAATTAGAGTCTAATATTATACCGATTACCTTATTTCTATCCTCAATTTTTAATTTTTTAAGCAATTCTATATATGTTTCTGTATACAAATTTTGCCTTATAATTATAGAGGATAACATACCATTATATTCCTCCTTCCATCGGGTTTTTACTATCTTGTTAAATTCATTTAACAAAGATTTCTTGTTTTGTGTAGATATCACATTTAATAGATGTAATAGCTCTCGCTTTTCAATCACTTCTTTCGGAAAATATTCTATTAGGTTTTTTATTAGAATCTTAATGTCTTCTGGAGGTTCTACATAATGATTATAACTCATTCTTACTTCCTCAACTGACATATAATAATACATCAATTTTCATTTATCTTAGTTACTCCACTTCTATGAATTTTGTTTGTTGATATTCCGGATGAATCCATGCCCGATTACAACCTTCTTTACAACATAAATAAATATACTTCATCTTCTCCTCATTATATCTCATATAAATTATATCAGACTCTTCTCCTTTTTCCTTTGTTCTTTTTGCACATTCCGCATTTTGACATGGCATTGTATGTACATGTGGTAATGTCGGGTCATATTTAGTATACTTGTTTATGAACATCTCGTAAAATACTTTCTCATTACCACCATAATCCTTCTTATATACACACGGATCAAAATCAGGTGGACATTCTTCATCTTTTCTACAAGAACGACAATGATAATATAAAGAACCACTCTCTTTAGACATACTTAACGTTAACAAGTTGTCACATAGCTCACAAAACTTCATTATCTATCTTACTAATACTAATTTATATATTTTTAAGTCATTTTTTTTGATTTACTACAAAAATGATCTATATTTCTCTTTTTCACAATTAATAATGTAAATTAAGAATAATAAACTATGACTCCACAACTGACTTGGAATCCTATGTCATCTGTTAATTTTTCTAAAAATACTGAAAAAAATCTTGAAAAGGCATGTAAAATTAACAATGAATCGGACTGTATTACTCTTTTAGATCACCAAAAGATTGTTAGAACATATATCAATCCCAAAACACCATACCGAGGCTTATTACTATATCATGGACTTGGTAGTGGTAAAACATTATCTGCTATTGCAGTATCAGAAATTTTCAAATCTCAAAGGAAAACGGTTGTATTCTTACCAGGTCAATCATTAGAAGATAACTTTATCCATGAACTTGAAAAATGCGGAAATAAACACTATGTTCCTCAAAGAAAACATTGGATATTTAAACAATCCTCTGATATGAATCAATCCGAAATTAAACAAATTCCAAAAAAAACTTTAGAATTACATGATGGAGGGTGGATTGTTCTTGCCAATGAGAAAACTAACTTCTCTAAACTTAAAAAATCAGAACAAAAGGATATTAAAGAACAAATTCGTCAATCTATTGACGAACAATATCACTTCATTCGTTATAATGGAGTCTCTAAAGAACGTCTTGAAAATTTCAAAACAGAAGGCTTACTTGATAATAAACTGGTTATTGTTGATGAAGCTCATAATGTAATTAGTATGATTACTAATTATATTAATGACCCCACTAATACAAAACAACATATTAGAGGCCGTTTGTTATATGACCTATTTATGAATTCTAAAAATACAAGATTCATATTTCTATCAGGTACACCTATCATCAATTATCCCAAGGAACTATCTGTTATATTCAATATTCTTAAAGGACCCGTTACTATGTTTAAATACAACATCTCTTATCCAAAGAAAAATTCAGAAGAATTCAAAGAATATGTGCGCAAATTCCCCTATATTGATTACATGAAATTAACAGATAATTCAATTGAAGTTACTCAAACCACATTCGGTTTCGCTATTAAAGATGATAAAATCTCTATTGATGATAATTCTCCTAAAAATCATGTTGAATGGATTAAAAGATTCAAATCCTATATATCATATGGAAAAGGTAATATTGATTTAAATAGTGGAGTAACACAAGAACTATTATGTTTACCCTCAGATAAATTTGATGAAACGTTCATTAAAGGTAATGAACTTGATAACGTTGAAGTATTTAGTCGCAGAATTATTGGATTAGTCTCATATTATGGAGACTCACATAAATATGAAATTGATCCTGACAAAATCAATGAAAAAATGGTTTTCGAGAAAAATGGATTTCCAAGTATGACAGTTCACCCCATCGAAAAATTACAAATGACTAATACACAATATGCCAGATATCAAAAAGAACGTTTTAAAGAAATTCGCAATGATTTGCAAAAAGCTGCCCGAAAAATGTCCAGAGTATTTGAAGATGAAGGGAAAGAATTGACTACTTATAGAGCAAGATCACTCGCAGTTTGTAACTTTGCCTACCCTTTAACAATTGAACCCGATGAAAGAATTCATGCTAAAAATAGAGACAAAATGCTTCAACAACTACAAAACAAATTTGATGCCTATGTTAGTACCTTAAAACATGAAGATCTCAAATCATCATTACAAGAACTTTCTCCTAAATATTGGAAAATTCAAGAAAGAATACTTTATTCCAAAGGTACATCCGTTGTATATTCTCACCTCAAAAATAGAGAGGGATTAGTATCGATGTTCACCATTATGAAAAGACTCGGATGGAAACCTTTACAAATATCATTCGATAAAAAAGAAGGTAAATGGGATATCAAACACGGTGGAAACAAAACATACATACTTTACGGTGATAAATCAGATGAGCATAGAGAATATTTGCGAAAAATATTTAACAGCGAATTTGATGGAATACCCACTGGCTTAGCGGATATACTACCATTTAAATCGAACTTGAGAGGGGAAATCGTTAAAGCATTCTTTATTACTGCTTCTGGCGCAGAAGGTATTACATTGAAAAATGTAAGACAATTACATATTGTTGAACATCATTGGTCAGAAATTAGAGTTGACCAAGTTATTGGAAGAGTATGTAGACTACATTCCCATTCCGCATTACCTATCAATGAGCAAAAAGTTGATGTATACAAATACGCAACAATATTTGGAGATATTGAATTGTCAGAAACACTATTGGGTGATAATGGAAAAACTTCTGATGAAGCTGTAATTGCTACAGCACAAAGGAAAAAAATTATTGGTGACCGTCTTCTAAAATGTATACGAGGTGCTTCAATCGATTGTGTTTATCATAAAGTACCAGGTTGTTATCAAATTGATAATAACTCATATCACCCTAATTTTGAAACACATATTCAAGATTCAGAAGTTAATATCGCACCAATGATTAAATTGGTTCTAATTAAACTACCATCCAAATCTTGGATACCAAACAGATTCCATAAACTTGAAGTTTTATATGACGAAATCACCTATACCGTCTATGATAAAGAATCTGTTAAAATAGGTAGACCAAAAGAAATTGCTATGATGATAAAGAAGGAAAAAGCATTTATGCCCGTTTAAACTCCTCTTCATCATCTATTGGTATTGGAATTGGAATAAGAATTGGTTCTGGTTTTTTACCAAAAACTTTATCTACTGCTTTACCAATATCATCCAAGATTTTTTCTAAAACTTCTCCAATTTTATCCAACGGTTCTGGTTCTCCAATATAAATTTTACCAGTCCTTTTATCTCTTATAGTGGCATAATTTATACAAACCCTTTTATACAAATTTTGGTGTATCACAAAACCCATACAAGTTTGATACCATATTATATATGTGCTGAATAGTCTCATACTAAATATTACATTATTATCTAATAATTTATTTCTGGTTAAATTACATTATTCTCTTTAACTTATAAGTTATACCTGTATATCATAATGACTAAAAAATCAGTAAACTTTGACAAAATTGATAATTCATCATTTCCAAAATTACCAAGAGCAGACGCTGTAGTTTTGACTTGTAATAATAACGAAACTTATTATAAATGGATACCCGTTGCAATAAAAGCGTGGAAAATGATGAATGTAAAACCATATGTTTTCTTTGTTGTTAGCTCAAACAACGAAGCTTTACCAGAATCCATACAAAATATACCAGAAATAATTAAAATTGTTAGTCCAACTCCAAATACAATAAGAAAAACATCAAGTTTTGCACAAGTTAGCAGGTTACTTTTACCAGCCATTATTGATGCACAAAATGTTTTGGTATCTGATATTGATTATATACCGTTACCCTCATGGTATTATCAACTTTCAGCTGGTCATCCTCAAAAATGTTTTATCGGAATGCGTAAAAAAAATGGTGATAAATTTTTTATGGGCTTTAATTGTGCTCACCCAGACACATGGGCACGTGTATTTAAATTAACAGACAGGACAATAGATGGTGTTTGTAATAAAATGTTAGAATGGTCTAATAATGGAAAGTGGTATGGTGGATGGTGCAATGATCAAAATCTTTTGAACGATGTACTCAAAAAACTTCCACGCGACGAACTTGTAGTAGCATATAGTAGTACTAATCATAACAAAAAATTATTAGCACTTGATCAAGATTTTAAAGTGCGTTGTATTTCTGCACGTTCTCGGAAAGGGAAAGCGCAAAAGAGAAAAATTACTAAAGAACAAATTACAGATGATATCATCTGGTTTGGAACCGACACACATAACAGAAACAAAAATGTTATACCTCAAGCATATGAGTTATTAGATTTCTTGAAGGATCTATACAAAGAAAGATTTAATACCCCAAGCATATGAGTTATTTGATATTAGTATGGTAAGAAAGGGGGGATTGGTAAATAGGGGGCGAAATTCTAATCGTTTTTAATCGTTTTAATCGTTTTTGATCGTTTTTTTTGACCCTATTTTCTCTTACTATCTCTTTCTTTAGTATCTTTTCTTTTTTTAAAAAAGATTAAAAGAGAGAGAAAAATAGAGAGAGAAAAAAAAATATAAAAAATAATTTTAGTTCAGAAATTGAAAGTAAAATAACCTTGATACAAAAACCCCTCTAAAAAACAGCAGCTTACAGGAAGACAGAATATTGGTAACAAAGGGGTAACCATCTATATAAAAACCCTATTCCTATATTTACTGGGAAAACCTGAATTTTACTGGAACACCTATATTCCTATGTATATAAAAAAAAGATAAAAATATTCTAGACTTTTTTTTCTTTCTTTCAAATGTGGTTCCGAATGATCGTTTTTGAGATTCCATTTTTTGATTTTTTCACTTAAAGAAGGCAAAGTAACAGACAATTGGACACTCGAAAACGATTAAAAACGATTAAAAACGATTAAAAAAGGAGTAAAAAGGAGCAAAAACGATTAAAAACGATTAAAAACGATTAAAAACGATTAAAAAAAGGAGTAATAATAAGCTTGTTTACTATCAATACTTATCTTACATAACCAAACCAAAAGACAAAACTACCAGACGTTAGGGTAGTGTTCGGGGTTCAGTCCCTTCGCAATGAGTAGCCGCCTAAGGTCATAAGGTACCCATTGACCGTTTGGTAATTGCATCTCACCTGTGTCTTCGTCAACTCGAAACGATGGGATGCCATCC
>MDTG01203943.1_pt1 | contig 13766 bp, 11 predicted proteins | sample 811421 | NCBI WGS metagenome assembly MDTG01 (sample SAMN05326645, study PRJNA326480) | marine metagenome | isolation source: seawater | place: Pacific Ocean: South East | collected 2011 | reverse complement strand
TATTTCAGGTATAAAGAAATTAGCGGATATGTTCATGATATGGCTGCAGCAATGTTTGGAGGTGTTTCATCTCACGCAGGCCTTTTTGGAAATGCAAATAATGTTGCCAAAGTAATGCAAATGTATTTGCAAAATGGCAATTATGCTAATCAGCAAATTTTAAAACCTGAAACTATTAATTTATTTAATAATTGTTATTATTGTGATAATGATAATAGAAGAGGGGTTGGTTTTGATAAACCCCAATTAGAGGATGATGGTCCTACCTGTGGTTGTGTATCTATGAGTAGTTTTGGTCATTCTGGATGGACAGGTACATTTGCTTGGGCAGATCCAGAAAAAGAAATCGTTTATGTATTCTTATCAAACAGATCATATCCTGATGGTGAAGCAGCAAGTCAATCAAATCTTGTAAAAGAAAATATTAGAAGTGAAATACAAAGAGTCATATATAACTCAATAATTGAATAGTTATGGTAATAGGAATAGTTTGCTATCCTACGTTTGGAGGTAGCGGTGTCTTAGCAACAGAATTAGGAATTGAACTTTCTAAAAAAGGTTATGAAATTCATTTTATTACATACAATCAGCCAGTAAAGCTTGAACTTTATAGCAATAAGGTACATTTTCATGAAGTTAATGTTCCAAATTATCCATTATTTCACTATCCACCTTACGAGTTAGCCCTATCCTCTAGACTTGTGGAAATGGTAAAAAAATATAAAATCGACATAATGCATGTTCATTATGCAATTCCTCATGCTTATGCTGCTTTGATGGCTAAACAAATGCTAAAGGAAAGTAATATTAATATCCCTGTTGTAACAACATTACACGGAACTGACATTACATTAGTAGGAAGTAACCCCTCATATAAAACCGCGGTAGAGTTTAGCATCAATAATTCTGATTATGTCACAGCCGTTTCTGAAAGTCTCAAGAGTGATACTTTATCACTATTTAACATAAATAAATCAATAGAAGTAATACCAAATTTTGTAAATCTAGATAAGTACAAGGCTAAATCATCAAATAATAATCTTCTTAATAAAAACAATAAAATAATAACACATGTGAGTAATTTCAGAAAAGTTAAAAGAATTTTGGATGTACTTGAAATATTTAACGGAATTCAAAAACAAATACCGTCAAAATTGTTAATGATTGGTGATGGACCAGAAAAAAATAAAGCTGAAAAAAAAGCGAAAAAATTAGGTATAAAGGATAAAATTATTTTTTTTGGAAAAAGCAATGAAACTAATAAAATTTTATCTTTCACTGATTTATTTCTACTTCCTTCAGAAATAGAAAGTTTTGGTTTATCTGCTCTTGAGGCAATGGCTGCTAGTGTTCCTGTTGTTTCATCAAATACAGGGGGAATACCAGAAGTAAATATTGATAATTTTTCTGGTTTATTAAGTGATATTGGAGATACAGATAAAATGATAAATGACTCTGTTATGATTTTATCTGATGATAATATTATGAATAAATTTAGGCTTAACGCCAGAAAGAGAGCAGAGAGTTTTGATATACATAAAATAGTTCCTCAATATGAAGAAGTTTATAAAAATTTAAGTTAGTCTTGAATATGAAAAGAAAAGATTTTTTAAAATTAAGCTCAGCATCTGCTATGCTTTTAGGTTTAAAATCCCACGGAATTAATTTGTCTAATTCCAATAAAAATTATGATTATTTAAAAAATGATTCACAATACATGGGTGAGTTTATAGCTCCAAAACTAAACACAGTTAGAGTTGCTTTTATCGGAGTTGGAGCAAGAGGCTCAGGACATGCCAAACAAATCGCAGCGATCGAAGGTACCGAAGTTGTAGGTATAAGTGATCTTTATACAGATTTGGCAGAAAAGTCATCATTTAACTGTCAAGAAGCTGGAAACGGAAAAAGACATAAAAATATAGCCATTTACTCGGGTGCTGAAGATAAATGGAAAGCAATGCTTGATGAAGTTAAACCCGATGCGGTGTTTATTTCAACAAATTGGGATAATCATGCACCAATGGCAATAGAAACAATGAAAAGTGGGGCTCATGCATTTGTTGAAGTACCAATGGCAACTAATATCGATGACTTATGGAATATTGTTAATACATCTGAAAAAACAAGAAAGCATTGTATGATGATGGAAAATGTGAATTATGGCAGAGATGAGTTGATGTATTTAAATATGTGTAGAAAAGGGGTCATTGGAGAATTTCTACATGCTGAGGCGGCTTATATTCATGAGCTCAGATTTCAGATGAAAGAAGAAGATAGAGGTACTGGTTCATGGAGAACCCATCATTATGCAAAAAGCAGAGGTAATTTATACCCAACACATGGGCTTGGACCTGTAGCTCAGTATATGAACCTAGCTAGGGGTGATGATAATTTTGATTCTTTGGTTTCTTATTCAACCCCAGCATTGGGTCGAACATTATATGCAGGTAAAAATTATGGCTCTAAACATAAGTGGAATGAATTAAATTATTTAAATGGCGACATGAACACTTCAATTATAAAAACAAACTTGGGGAGAACTATAATGATTCAATGGGACGAGACTAGTCCGAGACCATATACTAGACACAATTTAATTCAAGGGACAAAAGGAATTTTAGCTGGCTTTCCGACAAGGATAGCACTTGAAAATGGAGTTGAAGGGATTACAAAAGATCATCATACTTGGGTTCAAGGTGAGAATCTAAAAATATTATATGAAAAATACGATCATCCCTTAAATAAACGTCTAGAGCTACTCATAAAAAAAATGGGTGGTAGAAATCATGTAGGCCATGGAGGAATGGATTTTGTAATGAGATACAGAATAATCGAGTGCTTAAGAAGAGGGGAGCCACTTGATCAAAATGTATATGAAGGGTGTTTTTGGAGTGCTGTTACTCCACTGAGTGCTAATTCAATAACGAATAATGGAGAACCTCAAAAATTTCCTGATTTCACTAGGGGTAATTGGAAAAAAACCAAAGCTTTAGAAATAATTAGTTAAAACTATTTCCAGTTTTTAAACTTACTTGACATACCTATTCCTGGGTTAAAAGTATTTGTTGGATCTAGAGATTTGTAAAAATTTATTAAAGTGTTGTTTCCTCTATATTCATGACCAACATTGTGTTCAGCAGGATATTTTGCACCTCTTTTATTATATGTCTCAAGCAATTGTTCTTTAAGTTTTTTAGCATTTACACCTTTTTTTAAAATATAATTTTGATGTTGAACATGACAAAAGAGATGGCCATAATAAAATTTCTTATCAATCTGTTTGTTAATATGATCAGGTAATTTTTCAAACCACTCTTTTTCATTTCTTGGAAACGCAACGTCTAGAGACATCATCTCACCAACTTCTTTGTTTTTTAGCGCATAATATCTGCCGATAGCACTAGCAGCAACAAATCTATGCAATGAAGCTTTTTTACCTTCTTTGGTATTACATTCAAAGAAATCTCCTTCGTTATTTTTAAAGAATTCTTTAAAATATTCTCTTGCTTCATCAATTCCATCATCAGACATTTCAATTATCCAGTGATGTTCAAATCTGTCCCTGAACTGATCCATTCTTCTTGGAAGATGATTAGGGAATAATAAGCTTAAGAATTGCATCAATCTGTCAGAAAACTTATCAGGAAGTAATTTTAATTTGCCAGCAACTATATCTACATTTCTTTTTAATTCAAATAAAGTTGGTAAAAAATTTGTACCAAGTTTTTCAATTACAATAAAATTATCCTTACTATATTTCTTTGCTGCATCATAACAATCCCTATGTAAATAATCCCCAAGAGTAGGTAAGTTTTCAAACTCAGATAATATATATCTTCTAATCTGCCAGAAAATATCAGGGTTATTAGTTCCCAAATAAAAAACTTTATTTTTTTGTGGCTTTGGATAAGTGTCCAATCTAAGAGCAAAAACTACTACCTTACCAGAACTTCCTGATGCACCATATAATAATCTTTTATCAGAATTATATCTAGCAGGTGTGTTTTCGTTTATACCTTTTACTATTTTAGAATATTTATTATCTGAGGCGAGCTTATCATTGTAAATTATATCCTCATTCTTGTAATTTGTGTTTTCTAAATTACTCAAAATAGTTTCAGGGTTCTCACCAAGATTAATTCCAAGTTCATTAATTAACTCAAGCTTACCATCACTATTTAATTTGGCATACAGTGCTAGTTCTGTGTAGGCAGGGCCTCTTTTGACGAGTGAACCACCAGAATTATTACAGACACCCCCAACAATTGAAGCTCCTATTGATGTTGATCCAATTACAGAGTGTGGTTCTCTATTGTATGGTTTTAATTTATTTTCTAAGTCGTACAATGTACTTCCTGAAAGGGCTATAATTTGTTTAGCATTATCAATTAGTTGAATATTATTTATGCGTAATGTATTAATAATCACAATTGGCCTGTCATAATCGTCTCCGTTGGGAGTGGATCCACCTGTTAATCCTGTATTTGCTGCTTGCATTATGATTATGAAATCCTGAGAAATACAAATTTTTAAAAGCTTCCATAATTCCAATAAATTTGCAGGTTTTAACACAGCTAAAGCATCACCATAACCATACCTCCAACCATTTACGAAGGGTTGTTTTTGCCATCTACCTGTAACAACAAACCTGTCACCGATAATCGAAATAAAATCATTAATTACCGTTGAATATCTTTCCATATATGGTTTAAAAGTTCACATAAATTTAAAGACTAAAGTTTAAATATTATTAATAATTTTTAGAAGTTATTAATAAACTATATTTTTAACAACTGTTTTATATTTTATGAATAATTCATTTGGAAATATTTTTAGGTTGACAACATTTGGAGAATCACATGGAAAAGCTATTGGTGGTATAATTGATGGTTGTCCTGCAGGACAGCCAATTGATTTAGACTATATTTCTTATGAAATGCAAAGAAGAAAACCAGGTCAATCTAAAATTGTAACCCAAAGAAAAGAGGATGATAAAGTTGAGTTTATTTCCGGAATTTTCAACGGTAAAACAACTGGAACACCAATCGGATTTTTGATAAGAAATAATGATCAAAAAAGTAAAGACTACAATCACCTAAAGGATTTATTTAGACCAAGTCATGCTGATTTTGTTTATGAAAAAAAATATGGCATAAGAGATCATAGGGGAGGTGGTAGAAGTTCTGCTAGAGAAACAGCTTGCAGAGTTGTTGCGGGAGCTATCGCAAAACAAATTCTTAAGAATATCGATATATATGCTTACACCTCGTCAATAGGAACTATTTCTTTGGATGATGATTTTATTGTCGATAATAAAAAGAAAATTGAGGATAGTATAGTTAGATGCCCAGATAAAACTGTTTCAGAAAGTATGATCAATGAAATAAAAAATGCCAGAAAAAATGGTGATACCCTGGGTGGTATTGTAAAATGTATCATTAAAAACGTACCCTTAGGTTTGGGTGAACCTGTTTTCAATAAACTTCATTCAGAACTAGGAAAAGCAATGTTATCAATTAATGCTGTAAAAGGTTTTGAATATGGTAGTGGATTTAAAGGAACCAAAATGAAAGGTTCTGAACACAATGATATAATAAAAACAGATGAAACAACCATGACCAATCACTCTGGTGGCATTCAAGGAGGAATTAGCAATGGTATGGATATTTATTTTAATGTAGCATTTAAACCAGTTGCTACTGTGATGAAAGATCAACAAACCATAGACTCTGAAGGAAAAGAATCTATTATTAAGGGTAAGGGTCGACATGACCCGTGTGTTGTTCCAAGAGCTATTCCTATTGTTGAAGCGATGGCTGCTATGGTTATTCTAGATTATTATCTAATTAATAAAACAAAAACTTTATGAGCGTAAGAAAACTACCATTACACTGGAAAATCATTATTGGAATGGTTTTAGGAGTTTTATTTGGTTTTTTAATGTCAAACTTTGGTCAGTTTGGCAAAGACATTATTTCGGACTGGGTTAAGCCGTTTGGCACAATCTTTATTAATGCTTTAAAACTAATAGCTATACCATTAATTTTAGCATCTCTGATTAAGGGGATTTCTGATTTAAAGGATATTTCAAAATTATCAAAAATGGGTGGAATTACTATAACTACTTATTTAGCTACAACAGTCATTGCGGTTAGTGTTGGTCTAGGAATAGTAAATATTATCAAACCTGGAAATTCAATTTCAGAGCAAACAAGAATTGAATTATTAAACGCCTATGAAGATGATGCAGATAAAAAAAGAGAAGCTGCTATTGAAACAAAAAAATCTGGTCCTCTTCAACCTATCATTGATATAGTACCATCAAATATTATTAGTGCTGCAACAGATAATAAAAACATGCTTCAAATCATATTTTTCTCAATTTTGTTCGGAGTTTCTATGATTCTTATCCCAGAAAAAAAGGCTAAACCAGTAAAAGATTTTTTTGATTCTCTTAATGAAGTAATATTGAAAATAATTGATATAATTATGAATTTTGCTCCTTACGGAGTTTTTGCGTTGTTAAGCACACTTATAGTTGAAGCACCCAAATGGGATTTACTAAAGAGCTTATTACTATACTCTATGACATTAATCATCGGTTTATTTTCGCTGATTATGATATATACTATTGCTGTAAAGTTTATATTAAATAAAAGCCCTAATTTCTTTTTTAAAGGTATTTTGCCCGCCCAATTAGTCGCTTTCTCAACTAGTTCGAGTGCTGCTACACTTCCCGTTACCATGGATAGAGTTCATAATAACTTGAATGTGAAAAAGGAAGTCTCAAGCTTTGTTTTACCGATTGGAGCTACTATAAACATGGATGGTACTGCGGTTTATCAAGCAATTGCAGCTGTATTCATTGCTCAAACCTTTGGGTTAGATTTATCAATCACTGCTCAGCTAGGAATTATAGTGACAGCTACATTGGCATCAATAGGAGCTGCTGCAGTTCCAAGTGCAGGTATAATTGTACTAGTTATTGTATTAGCTCAAGCTGGAATTCCAGAAGCTGGACTAGCTCTAATATTTGCTGTTGATAGACCCCTGGATATGTGTAGAACAGTGGTAAATATAACCGGTGATGCAACTGTTTCTATGATAGTTGACAAAATTGTCTCAAAAAAATGAATATTAAATTAGATGATTCTTGGAAAAAGCATCTAAATGAACATTTAAATTCTGTAGGGTTTAAAAATCTGGTTGATTTTGTAAAATTTGAATACAAAAACAATATCTGCTACCCAAAAGGAAGTTTAATTTTTTCCGCCCTAAATAATTGTAAATTTGACGAAGTTAAGTTAGTTATTTTAGGTCAAGACCCATATCACAATCCTAATCAGGCTAATGGTTTAGCCTTTTCAGTTCCAGAAAATATAAATCATCCTCCTTCGTTAATCAATATTTTTAAAGAAATTCAACAAGACTTAAATGTGAGATATCCCTTAAACGGAGACTTAACAAGTTGGGTGAATCAAGGAGTTTTATTATTAAATTCTACTTTGACTGTTAGAAAAAATAGTCCTGGTAGTCACCAAAATATGGGATGGGAAAACTTTACAGATGAGGTTATCAATTTGATTTCAGCCAAGAAAAATAATATTGTATTCTTTTTGTGGGGGAGTTATGCTAAGAAAAAAAGAAACATAATTGATAATAACAAACATCTTATTTTAAGCTCAGGTCATCCATCGCCTCTTAGTGCAAATAGGGGATACTGGTTTGGAAATAAGCATTTTAGCAAGGCAAATCAATATTTTAAAGAAAATAATATCGCAGAGATTAAATGGGTATAATTACAATTTATTAAGTACAAATAATATCAAAGATTCTATTACCTCTGATGGATTTTCTGAATACAAATCGATAATTCGATTAGCTAAAATTGCGTTTAATGATATTGCGTTATGACCTAAGAAATCAGATAAACCATAGATTATTGCAGTTTCCATCTCGAGATTCGTTACTTTATACCTCTTAAGTTTAATTGATGTCATATCTTTTAAATCAATTGTACTTTCTAAAGGAATTCGGGTTTCCCTGCCTTGAAAAGCATAAAACCCGTTACAAGTAGCAGTTAAACCTTTAAGTAAATTTCCAGAATAAAATTTTTTAAATAGAATATTTGAGGATCTAAAACAATAAAAACTCTTATTATCAGATGAAATTACTTCAATGTTATTACTTGCATAATTTTTTAGATCATAGAAGGATAACTGTGAATTAAGATCTATCGCATATTCACTAATGAGCCAAGAATCAACAGGTATATCTTTACAAATAGAACCAGAAGTACCTATTCTGATAAAATTTATTGATTCATGGGTTTTATTAAAACATTTATTGTTGAAATCATAATTGAACAAAGCATCTAGCTCATTTATTACTATGTCAATATTACTTCCACCGATTCCGGTAGATATTACTGAAATCCTTTTCTTATTAAAATAACCTGTAACACTTTTGAACTCTCTATTTTGAATACTAAATTCAATATTATCTAAATATTTGCAAATAATATCTACCCGAAATGGATCCCCAACAAGAATTATATCTTTTGAAACTTGGTGGGGTTTTAGACATAAATGATAAATACTACCATCTTCGTTAATAATGATTTCTGATGATTTCATATTTAGCCTCCAACACGTTTTACGTTATATCCCATTGACGATAGAAAATTCATGATATCATCTCTTATATTTCCTTGGATTATGATGGAATATCCCTTAACAGATCCACCCACAGAAAATTTTTGTTTAATTGATTTCGCTATTAACTTTATATCATCTTTTTTTATTTTTTCAAAACCTTCAATAATGGTAGTAGGTCTACCATTTCTCTTTTCATATTTACATAAAAGGGGAGAGGTTTGAGTATGTGAATTTGTAGCTTTTGAAAAATCTGAGGTTGTATTTTCTGAAAATTTATGATTCGGAAAAAAATTTCTTAATTGATCTTGTAAGTCCATTATTTTTTAAGCAAACCTAATTCTACTAGTCTTTCATTTAAAAATTCACCTGCAGTAATATCATCATATGCTTTTGGAAACTCATTACAGATTGTTGATTCTAGTACATTTAATTTCATTTCACTTACTGGATGCATAAAAAAAGGTATCGAATATCGTGACTTTCTAAGTAGCTCTTTATCTGGGTTTACAACTCTGTGAACTGTTGATTTTAAAACATTATTCGTATGTCTTGATAACATGTCTCCAATATTAATCATCAATTCATCTTCACTAGCAACAGCGTCAATCCATTTTCCGTCTGCATTTTTAACTTGAAGGCCTTTTCCGTGTGCACCCATTAGTAATGTGATTAGATTAATGTCACCGTGTGCTGCAGCCCTAACTGCTTCCTTTGGATCCTCATTGATTGGAGGATAATGGATGGGTCTTAGAATTGAGTTACCGTTTTTAATGTAGTTATCGAAATAATTTTCGTCAATTTCTAAATAAAGAGCTAATGCCCTAAGTACATATTTTGCAGTTCTTTCCAGAGTTTTGTAAACCTCTTCACCAACCTCATTAAACTCAGGAAGCTCATCAACTAAAATATTGGGAAAGTAATTGTAGTGACTTATTTCTTCATCTGAGATATACTGACCAAAATGCCAATATTCTTTTAAATCACCATGCTTACTGCCCTTTGCACTTTCTTTACCAAATGAGACATAACCCCGCTGACCTGAAAATTCCGGGTGTTCATACTTTCTTTTTATTTCTGTAGGAAGATCAAAAAATAATTTGATTTGAGCATATAGCTTCTTTACCAAATCATCATCTAAAAAATGTCCTTTTACAGCGCAAAAACCAATTTCTTGAAAAGCCTTACCAATGGATTGGACAAACATCGATTTTTTATTTAGATCTTCACTTAAAAAATCTTTTAAATTAACTGAGGGTATCTGTTTCATTTCTTTATTAAATTGATATTTCAAATATAATAAATGTTAATAACTTGGAATTTTATGTATAAACAATGTCTATAACATGTAGGTAAAAATTAATAATTTGCCTTTAATAAAAGATATGAATTACTCAAATTCAAATATTAGCACATCCACACATATAGAACTATACACTGCTATGCTAGTTCCAAGAATGATAGAAGAAAAGATGCTAATTTTGTTACGTCAAGGAAAAATTTCTAAATGGTTTTCCGGGATTGGTCAAGAAGCAATTTCAGTTGGAGTTACTAAAGCGATCGATAATGACGAATATATATTACCAATGCATAGAAATTTAGGTGTATTTACAAGTCGAGATATACCTCTTTACAGACTTTTTTCTCAGTGGCAAGGAAAAGCTAACGGTTTCACAAAGGGAAGAGACAGGTCTTTTCATTTTGGCACTAACGATTACAATATTGTTGGAATGATCTCACATTTGGGTCCTCAAATGGGTGTTGCTGATGGTATAGCACTACATAATTTGCTGGAAAATAATAAAAAAGTAACGGTAGTGTTCACAGGAGAAGGTGGGACCAGTGAAGGAGATTTTCATGAGGCCCTAAATGTTGCATCTGTTTGGAACTTGCCAATAATTTTTGTTGTAGAAAATAATGGTTATGGATTATCCACACCAACAAATGAACAATATAATTGTAAAAAAATTTCTGATAAAGGAATTGGCTACGGAATTGAATCGATGACATTAGACGGAAATAATATCATTGAAGTTTATTCAAAAATCAAAGATGTAAGAAAGAAGATATTAAAGAAACCTAGACCTTTCTTGATTGAATTCGAAACCTTTAGGATGAGGGGTCATGAAGAAGCCAGTGGAATCAAATATGTTCCCAAGGAACTTTTGCTACAGTGGAATGAAAAAGACCCTATATCAAACTACGAGAAATTTTTAATTGATTCCAAGATAATAACCACCACGGATGTTGAAAATATTAGAAAAACTATTTCCAAGAACATTGAGGGAGATTTATCTAAAACTTTTAGAGAGAAAAATATAGAGGTTAATTTGAATAAAGAAATTTCTGATGTCTATTGTGATTATGAATTTAAAAAAATTGATAAGTCTGAAAAAAAAGAAAATAAGAGATTTGTTGACGCCATTTCAGATGGTCTTTACGAATCAATGGAGAAATATGATGATTTAGTAATTATGGGTCAAGATATAGCTGAATACGGAGGAGTTTTTAAAATTACAGAAGGTTTTATTGATAAGTTTGGAAAAGATAGGGTAAGAAATACACCAATATGTGAATCGTCAATTATTGAAGTAGCTATGGGCTTATCTATATGTAAAAGAAAAAGTATAGTTGAATTGCAATTTTCTGATTTCATAACATCAGGTTTTAATCCAGTGGTTAACTATCTGGCAAAATCTTACTACAGATGGGGGCAAAATGCAAATATTGTTTTAAGAATGCCATGTGGTGCAGGCGTAGGGGCTGGACCTTTTCATTCTCAAACCAATGAGGCATGGTTTACTAAAACACCAGGGTTAATTGTAGTTTATCCTGCATTTCCTGATGATGCAAAGGGTTTATTAATTGCCTCAATTGAAAACCCAAATCCAGTTTTATTCTTTGAGCACAAAGCTTTATACAGAAGTATAAAGGGTGAAGTAAGAGATGGGTATTATAACATCGAAATTGGAAAAGCTAAATTATTAAAAGTTGGTAATGAAATTTCTGTTATTACTTATGGGTTAGGAGTTCATGAAGCGATAAAAGTGATCGATAAATATGATGTTAATTGTGATTTAATTGATTTACGGACTCTTTCTCCACTAGACAGACAAACAATAGTAAATTCGGTAAATAAGACAGGAAAAGCTATTATTTTACACGAGGATAGTATGTTTGGCGGTTTGGCATCTGAGATTTCTTCTATTATTATGGAAAAATGCTTTGAAAATCTTGATGCTCCGGTAAAAAGAGTTGCTAGCCTAGACACCCCAATACCCTTTGAAGAAAATTTAGAAAAACAATATTTGCCGTTTGATAGATTTGAAAAAGAAATCTTAGACCTTTTAGATTACTAAAGAAATTAATTAAATATATTTTTAATCTTTTTCAACAAGAAATTTTAATCAAAATATAAATTAACCTAGAATTCTTACTATTTTTGCAAATCTGTATTTGTGAATATGAGTATTAAAAGTGAAATAGATTTATATAATTATCAAAGAGGAGCAATCAATAAGATTTTTGAAAGATTTGAGCATTGCCCTAATGATTATCATTTACTATATCAACTTCCAACTGGCGGAGGTAAAACAATAATTTTTTCAGAAATTGTCCGTCAATATCTTAGACTTAAAAAGAAAAAGGTAGTTGTTTTAACGCACAGGATAGAACTTTGTAACCAAACATCAAAAGTACTAAGTGATTTTGGGGTATTGAATAAAGTAATAAATAGTAAAGCCTCGCTTGATGACCAAAAAAATTACAGTTGCTTTGTGGCAATGGTAGAAACCTTGAACAATAGGCTACTTGATGATAAATTGGATATTTCCGATGTAGGTTTGGTAATAATTGACGAAGCACATTACAACTCTTTTACAAAATTGTTTAAATTCTTTAGCACTTCTTTTATAATAGGTGTAACAGCTACTCCTTTAAGTTCTAATATAAACTTACCCATGACTGATAATTATGATGAACTTATTGTGGGTGAATCGATAAGTGAATTAATAAAAAATAATTTTTTAGCCAGAGCAAACTTGTATACTTATAATGTTGGTTTAACCAGCTTAATTGTTGGTGCTAACGGTGATTATACTGTCAAATCATCAGAGGAATTGTATACAAATAATGACATGTTATCCAAATTACTTTTAGCTTATGAAGAAAGATGCTTGGACAAAAAAACTTTAATTTTTAATAATGGAATAAATACATCATTAATTGTCTATGATACTTTTAAAAAAGCTGGACTTAATATTAAACATTTAGATAATACTGCAACAAAAAAACAAAGATCAGAAACCTTAAAATGGTTTAAAGAAACACCTAATGCAATTTTGACCTCTGTAAGTATTTTAACTACTGGTTTCGATGAACCAACTGTTAATTGTATTATGATTAACCGAGCAACAAAATCGTTAACTCTATACTATCAGATGATTGGCAGGGGATCTAGGCTTTTAAAAGAAAAAAATACATTTGAAGTGATTGATTTAGGTAATAACTTTTACAGATTTGGTGAGTGGGGTTCAGATATTGATTGGCATAAAATATTTAGAAATCCAATGAATTATTTAGATAGTATACAGTCTGACGAAGAAATTGAAGGTAGATTTCGATATGAGATGCCAGACGAGTTAAAAGAATTATTTGCAAATTCTGAAAATGTACGTTTCGATGTCGATAAAACCTATGTTAACTCCGTAAAAAAAGGAAAATCTTCAAAAACTGTATTGGAAAAGGCTATAAACCATCACTCCTTAATGTGCGTAGAAAATAGCGAAGATGAATTTGATGCTTTAATTCTTGTGAAGGAGCTAAGTGACGATATAGACTATGTAATCAAAAGGTATTCTAAATGCATCAGTAAAAGTACAGACAACTTTCTTGATTGGTTAACCCAAGATTATAAAAAAAGATTGAGAACTAACATTAGAACTAACTTTGAAAAAATTAAAAACAAAAAATAATTTATTAATTTTAAATAATGAGTTTTGTTAAATGGCATAAAAATTATATTAAAAACACTTTAAATATGTTTGGACTATCTAATTATCAAGGATTATGGGTTTCATTTATTAAAGGATTAATATTTGGGGCAATTATTAT
>MDTG01164674.1_pt1 | contig 13766 bp, 10 predicted proteins | sample 811421 | NCBI WGS metagenome assembly MDTG01 (sample SAMN05326645, study PRJNA326480) | marine metagenome | isolation source: seawater | place: Pacific Ocean: South East | collected 2011 | reverse complement strand
CCTCGGTGGCCACAGCGACGTGGTCGGTGGCGTCCTGGTGACCAGAGTCCCCGAGCTCGCGGAAAGACTTCGATATCTGCAGAATTCGATCGGCTCGGTCATGGGCCCCTTCGACGCGTACCTGTGCCTTCGCGGCATCAAGACGCTCGGCCTGAGAATGGAACGTCACTGCCACAGCGGAATGGCCATCGCGAAGATGCTTGAAGGCCACGACAAGGTCGAACGCGTGGTCTACCCGGGCCTTGAGAGCCATCCCCAGCATGCCGTCGCGGCGAAACAGATGGGCCTCGCGTCAGGACCGGGTTTCGGCGGAATGATCACGATCTTTCTCAAGGGCGGACTCGACGAGTCGCGACGTTTCCTCGAGAACGTCTCGCTCTTCGCACTCGCGGAAAGCCTGGGGGGCGTCGAAAGTCTGATCGAACACCCCGCGATCATGACGCATGCAACCGTACCTGCCGAAGCTCGTGAGAAGCTTGGTATCAGTGACTCACACGTCAGGCTTTCAGTCGGCATCGAAGATCTCGATGACCTGATCGCCGACATCCATGTGGGTCTCGACGCGATCTGACACGAACACCACCCAGAGGAAGACGCATGAACGACACGCAGAAGAAGGCCGGAACGTGTGCCCCGAGAATCGTCGGGATTCTCGGGCTGCTGACGGCTGTCATCGGATCATTGGTACTCGTCCTGGTGGCACTCGGATTCATCGAGCAGCTTCCGGGATGCGGGCCCGACAGCGGATGTGACAAGGTCACCTCCGGCGTGTGGGGCCGAATTCCCTTGATCGAGTGGCCGGTCTCCTTCGTGGGATTCGCATATTTTTCAGGACTGCTGGTCGCCTGGCTGCTCGATGCCCCCGGACGGGGCATTCGGAATCTGATGCGTCTGGGCATGCTCGCTTCGATCATGTTCATCGTGGTGATGATCACCGAGGGTGCCTTCTGCCGCTGGTGCGCCACCGCGCACGCAGGCAATCTGATGGCCTGGATCTGCTGCGAACTGATCGTTCGAAGGCAGCCGGCGAACGGACCTCGAGGCCTCTCTAAGCGCGTCTACTACGGCAGTGCGTCAGTCTTCATGGGGCTGACCGTCGTTCTGGCGATCATTCTCCCACTGCGACGCGGCATGATCGAATCACGCAACGCCGCCGAGCTCGCGACGAATCAGGCCGAGATCATGCAGGGCAACTCGGACGAGTCGACCCTTCGACGTCTGGATTCCAGAAACGTCATCGGCCCGAAGGACGCCAAGGTCAAGGTCGTGATGTTCACCGACTACCAGTGCCCCGACTGCAAGCGGTTCGAGGCTCAGGCTGAAAACATCCTTCGTCAGCGCGACGACGTCTCGTTCGCGATCAAGCACTACCCCTTCTGCCCGGACTGCAATCCCAATCTCAAGTCGAACCGTCACCCCAACGCATGCTGGGCCGCCCGTGCGGCGGAGGCGGCCAGAATCCTGCAGGGCGAAGCGGGTCTCGAACGGATGCACAACTGGCTGTTCAAGAACTCGGGCTCGTTCACTCAGGCATCGTTCTCGAACTCGCTGAAAGAACTCGGATTCGATCCCACGACCTTCATCCAGACGATGAACTCGCCTCAGACGCTCGCGGACGTCAAGGCGGACGCCGTCGACGGCTTCGAATTGGGCATCTATTTCACCCCGATGATCTTCATCAACGGAGTGGAATACAAATGGTATCTCGGTGGCGGCAACACGATGGCCAAGACCATCGACATGGCCGCCCGAAGCGGCGACTCCAAGCAGGTGATCCCACCAAACAGGATGGAACGTCTCTTCCTCGACTGGAAGACCGGCCGATCGAAGAGATTCCGAGGCGTGATTGATTCCTCCTGGTACGGAGACGGTCCGATCGAGGTCGTGATCTACGGTGACTACCAGCACGTCACGACCCTGACCGCGGAGAAGCTTGTTCAGGAGTTGATTCGCGAAGGCCAGCCTTTGAAGATGACGTTCCGACACACCCCATTCGAACCCAAGGGTGATCTCTGGAACTATGAAGTCTCCATGAACATGGCGAAGGCCGTCGAGGCGAGCAGGCTCATGGGGGGTGACGTGGCACGCTGGAAGGCTCATGACTGGGCGATACGCGCGGGTGGCAACATGTCCTCGATGACCATCGCCACCCAGATTGCGAAAGCGACAGGACTCGAAACGAGCGCGCTGCGTGCCATGATGGACTCAGCCGAAGTGAAAGCGCGTCTTGACTCCGACGATGCGGACAAGAAGCGGACCTGGAAAGCGAGCTACCCCTCGATCGTGATCGACAACCGACACGTGATGCGCTGGAACGGTACCGGCATCGATTCGAAGGCACTTCTCCTCAGAATCATCGAAGATGCGAGAGCCTCGAAGGCACGGCGAACACCCTCGAATGAATGATGACCGACTGCCCGAGGAATCCGCCGAAAAGCGGACGCCCGCAATTCAGGCCTTCATCGAACGTTTCATGCAAAGCGACGCGGGCTCGAACGCATCACCTGAGAGCATCGTGATCGATGCCTTCGGTGACGGCGAGTCGGTGCAGATGGCGGATGAGCTGCTTGCACTGGTGCTTGCCGGAAAGAAGACGGCCACCTGCATGTCAGCATGGTCATGGGATCAGGAATTCGAAGCCCCTTTGGTTCCGGGAATGCTCTCGGTCATCCTGGACGGGGCGAAGGCTCCGCGATGCGTCGTTGAAACCATCTCGGTGACACGAGTCGCCTACCAGGATGTCACGTCGGACTTCGCCAGAGCAGAGGGTGAACACACGCCATCAGACCTGGATGATGCGTCGGTTCTGAAACAGTGGAGATCTGACCATTGGGCGTTTTATGAGAAAACGCTCCCACTGATCGGCCGCAAGCCATCGCAGGACATGCCGGTTCTGTGCGAGCGCTTCAGGGTCATCTACCGTGAGGCACCAAAGCCATTGGATTGATCAGGACTGGAGAGGGCGTTCAACCGAAGGCGAGACGCGTCACTCGGCGAGCTGCTTTCCAGGTGACCAGAGCGACCACACCACAGGCTGCGCCGAAGAGCAGGCCGGTGAGGGGCATGCTGAATCCTGCAAGAGAAACGGATGCGCATTCCGTGCAGAGGGACGCAAGATCATTTCCAAGGGCGGCGGAAGAAGAGCAATTAGGACAGCAGGTGTTCATGGAATCTCCAAAAGTATATTGACAACAGGTTGACGATAATAGCAGAAACCGACTCCCCTGCAAATCATCGAAGACTCAATGCCGCCCTCTCAGACCGGTCATGAAATCGCTGAGGAACGGGAATTTGATAAAATTCTCCTTTTGGGAGTCGGTGGCGAAAGATCACCCAAAAAAGCGCCGAAGCAAATTCGAGAAGGAAGGCACACATGGGGCACATAGGAATTCTTTGCCATCCGGCTCGAGGGAGGCTCTACCCGATGCTGGCGATGGGACGGGCCCTGACCGAACGTGGCCATCATGTCACGGCGGTCGGTCACCGCTCGACCATTGAACTCATCCGATCGTGTGGACTGAACGCCATCCAGGTCGATCTTGATGGCGAAGATCCGGTGCGACATTATCCGAGCAAGGCTGGTGGTCTTTCGAAACTGTTTCCGAAGCTGGTCAGCCGGCTTCCGGGCCCGCTGGGCAGACGAACATTCGGACTCAGAACCTATTCACGCAGCTTCGGCGCCTATTACGACCGAATGGTGGGGTTCGATGTCGAGGTCGTCATGCCACAGCTTCAGGCTCTGGAACTCGACCTTCTTTTGGGATCGGATACGTCATTTGCAGGAAGCACGATCGCGGAGCTGATGGGCATTCCTCTGATGAGTGTCTGCACCGGGATCCCACTGTCGGGGGATCCTCGACAGCCACCGGAATTCACCTTGTGGAGAGACGGGCGAACACTTCGTTCAAGACTTCGAAATCGCGCTGGAAATCATGCGAAGCGGCTGGTCGAACGACCCACGTTGCAATCCTTGAACGCCTTTCGACGATCACACGGACTGGTGAAGTTCAAGGCGATTCACGAAACGCTCTCCAAGGAGGGTTGTCTCTCTCAGTTTCCGATGGGACTCGATCTCCCGATTCGTTCCGGACGGTCTCCGATGTACTACACCGGGCCGACATTCGACCATTCGGGGCGAGAGGACACCGAGTTCCCCTGGGACAAACTCGACGGCCGGCCGCTGGTGTTCGCCTCGATCGGCACGGTCAGTGACGACGCCCGTGAATTCTCGAGCATCGCCAGCGCATGCGCGGACCTTCCGGTCCAGCTGGTGATCACCCGTGGCGGTGGACGCCATCCTCTGCCGGGCACGCTGCCCGGGGACCCCTTGATTCTCGACTACGTCCCGCAATTGGAACTCATCAAACGAGCCAGAGTGGTGATCACGCACACCAGTGCCAACAGCGTGTTGGAAGCACTCGGAAACGGAGTCCCTCTGATCTGCATTCCGCAGGGATTCGATCGGTACGGCACTGCCGTTCGAGCCGCACGATCGGGCGCCGCCGTGGTCGTGCCACCGGGCAGGCTCACGCCTGATGGAATCCGAGGAGCGCTGGAAACGATCCTTGAGAATGACCGCTTCACCGAGGCCGCAGGAAACTTCAAGGCCCGCCAGGACAGACGTGATTCGATCGCGGCATCGGTGCATCTCATCGAGGCATCACTGCCGAAGGCGAAGCGACTCCCCCCCACCCCGGATGAACCGGAAGCGTTCACCGTGGTCGCGGAGGACGGTGTGCCCTTGAAGGGCATCCGCTGGAACCGAGACCCCGGAGGCCCTCTGAAGGGAACAGTTCTGTGCCTTCATGGTCTCTGTTCGGACTGCAACGGCATGGAACTGGTGGGCCGACATCTGGCCCGGGCCGGACTCGACGTCATCGCCCCAGATTATCGAGGCCACGGCCTCTCGGGCTCCACCACCGGGCGGCGATTGACCTTCAGTCAGCTTGCCCGAGATGCTCGAAGAATCTGTACTGAACTCGATGTCTCGGAAGTCTGGCTCTTCAGTCAGTCCCTCGGAGGAAAAATCGCCGTCGAGATGCTGAAAACAACGGACCCCGCTCTCGACATCAAGGGACTGTTCGCCTTCGCGCCACCCTGGAGACTTCGAAGGATGCCGGCCAAGAAGCTTCCCAAGGCACTGCTGTCGAGTGTCAAGCACATACGCAACATGGCACGAACTGCTGGTTGGGGTGCGTCCAGGACGCCATCACGTCAGGAATACACGGTGATGACGGACATGCCGGATTTCCATGAACCGACCATGCGGGCCGAAGTGAAGAGTGTCTCACTGAGACGATTTGCACGGTTGTTTCTGATGATGAAACTGTCCGATTTCGGCACGCGAGGTGATTGGACGCTGGAAAGTGAAAGTCCGATTCATCTCTTTGCGGCGAGAAACGATCGCTACATCAACAACCATCAGTTGGAGATGCTCGCCGAAGATCGGGAGATGACGCTGACCTGGCTCGAATGTCATCACGTCAGCCTGATGACCAACGAGACACATGCCGGTGAAATGGGCAACTTGATCATCGGCAGGATCGCCGAAGCAGGGTGACGACCCGGGGATCCCAGCAGCCGGCCACGAACGACCTCGACGCTCGATCCGGTCTAATCGGAGTCGGTTTCGAGGTTCTTCACGGTCTGCTGGTCGACCCATCGACCGAAGCGCCGAAAGGGCTTCGAGACATCGACGTTTCCGAAAAGCCTGTCCATCCGGCGGAGATCGACGACCATCAGTGGACGCGAATCCTCGACGAGCAGTGAGGAGGACCAGGGCATCTCGGAAGGTGCGAGCGCGAGCATTTCGATGGCGAGCTGCTCTTCGAGTCGTCGCCCGGACAGACGTGGTCGACGACCATCGAGATAGAGTTCGATCTCACGTTCGATGCGTTCGCGACCGCCTTCCATCAAGGAGGACATCGTCTCGAGAACCGCACGTGCATCGGCACGCGAGAGATAGTTTCGTGCACGAGCTCCCTCACCCATTCGATACGCACCCAGCATCAAGCAGAACCCCAGACGCCCCTCACGTGAGTGTTCGAGAATCGCTTCGGTTCTGCTCTCACCCCCACCCGCACCGGAGAGAAGGAAGGCGGCAAGTTGCAATCGTCGACGCATGAACTCGTCCTCGGCGAGGTCCGCCAATGCGAGCGCCGCACTTCGGCCCAGATTCGCCCGATCAAGCAAGCCCGCGAGTGCGAAGAGATGCCCCGCGACGCGGAGATCCGCCTGGGTGCGCGCGGAGTCGGCAAGCTCTTCCGCCAGTTCGAAATAGCCGACGGGACGCGATGGATCCAGTTCAGCCATGCGGACCTCCCACTCAGGTGCGAGACCGAGGCCCTGGCCATGAACGAGTGCGCCCTCTCGACCGAAGAGGACGAGGAGCATGCCGAGCAGACTGAAGATGCCGTGGTGACGAAAGATCATCCGAATTCTCCATCATCGGGTTCCAGACGGTCGAGCAGCAGACGTGCGATCTCACGTTGAAGCAGGAGAATCTGATCGAGCACGTTCGTCGCGGCGGCCATCGACGCCGTCAGCTCGGAATGACGGTCGATCAGTCGGGCGCGAAGGTCGGGTCTGAGCAGGGCTGTTTCGAAACACATCAGATCCATCAGAGAGAACAACTGTGCAACCACCATCTGCGGCTCGCGCAGGGCCTGGAAGGAACGCACGGCACGCCTGCGGGTGAGCTCGCCCGGTTCGGCGGGTACGGGTTCCTGCATGCTTCGGTCCTCGAGACGGCTCGACGCGGCATCCACCAGATCGGAAAGGAAGGATGAGGCGGATCTGCCCGTTCTGACAGACACGGATTCGCGAAGTCCACAGCGGGTCTCGAGGGTGGCCGTGTATTCGGCGGCCAGGCGATCGATGTCATGCATCGATGACTCGAGAAGCTTGAAGGCGTGGTCCACAAGCTGCCGACGAGCCGCCAGGGACCAGTTGTCATCACCCACCGCGGGAAGAGCACGCCCACTCAGACTCTGGATGAACTGCGAGGTCGAACGCTCGCGACGGGGTCGCTCGAATCCATCGAGAAGCGCACGCGCGACATTGGGTCCCTCCGAGAAATAGTCGGTGGTGATCGCCTGGGCCAGTCGGCGGATGTCAGGCGTCGGACCCTGGAAGATCACTTGAGCGAGCGCGGCGGCATCCTGAACTCCCAGATCCCCGCCTTCGTACCCCTCGAGTTCACGCAGCGCTTCAAGACGATCCGACGCATCCCGACGTGAACGATCCCAGAGTGCGGCCCAGCCACCATCCCGGGTGGTGCTTCGTCCGGGTTCACCGAAAAGCTCGTTGGAACGTCGTGTCAGGCGATATCCATCGGAGCGCACGGACTCCGCCAATTGCAGAGATTCCAGAGCCTCGAGCCTTCGATCCAGTTCGTATCGCTCCAGAGCGAGAATGAGATGGCCGAAGATTCGAATCTCGTGAAAACGTGCCACATCATCGATGAGGTTTTCCGTGCCACTCGTCTCGAGAAGAAACGCTTCAAGGCGGTTGAACTCCTGAGAGGGCACCGACACACCTCGAGGTCGTTCCCCGGATGAGAACCGTGGCCAGAGAGAGTCGATGCGATCGGCGATCTCGGATCGACGCGCGGCATCACCATCCGGGGGGAGGATGAGTTCATCGCTCCACCACACCACGTCGCCAAGTCGAAGAAACAGACTTCCCAGAACCCAGAGGTTGTACGAAGAGATGCCGTCGTGCTCGAACCAGTCCATCAGATTGAGGCGCACCAGAACCGGATCGAAGGCACGAGGAGAGAAATCGATCTCACCCAGCAGACGGGCGAGCAGATCGACGACCGAACTGGAGGGATCGATGATCGCGCGTTCACGGAGGACGTCGCCGATCGCGTCGAGAATGGCGACCTCGAACAAGGCGCCGCTTCGCAACGCCCTCTGCGCGAGCAGCCAGGATTCGACCTGATCCGAGGCACCTTCGCGGTCGTTTTCAAGTCGAACGAGCAAGTCGGGAATCATCTCATCCAGTGCGACACCCGCGGAGCGTGCGAAAAGGTCTTCCTGAAGACGAGTCGACGAACGTCGAGTGTCCAATTTGGAATGAAGCGAACGGGCATACGTGCGCAAGGACTCCGGCATGTCGGCACCGCCGGAGACCATCGCAAGGAGTCCGCGAGACCAGGAGATCCTCCAGGATGCCTCCGGTGCGGAGAGATCCTTGTCGGCAAGCGATCCGATCTCGTCCAGAAGACGACGCGCACGTGGCATGCCACTCGAAGCCGACACGGGTCTGAGCGAGGCCTGAATGAGCTGTTGCCTGATGGCCGAGTCGAGCAAGGGCCAGTGCGAACCACCATCGAAGAGCAGCGAACCATACGTTCTGATCAGCGAGACGTCGGAACTCTGGCCGGGCAGGCTCGCCTTGCGTGCGACCAGACCGAGTTGCTCGATCCAATCCAGAGCCTGAAGGGAAGCATCCGATCGCGAGCCACCTGTCGAACCGACCAGAGAGGGACGGGTGGTCCAGATCGCGGGCTCGATGATGTTCGATCCCGCGATGAGCCCGCTGGACCGAGCTGGCTGTTGTTCAAGAGCGATCGCACGCAGCTCCTCGTCGAGGACTTCCTGTTTCACGCGTTGATTCTCGATCTGCGTGACGATTGGTGATGGAACGCTGAGGGCCAGAGTGAAGAGTGCGATCAGAATGATCGCGCAGACACCGCAAGCGATCAGTATTCGTATTCTCGAACCCGGGGTCTCTCCACTGAACTCACGTGAAAGTCGCATGGACACGTGGTCCATCGCGGCCGTCATCATGGGAGAGCTTCCCTCACCCCCCATCAGTTTCTGCGCGGATTCCTCCATCTCGGAGACCCGTCGAGCCGACACGGAGTCCGCCACGAAGGAGCCCGAAGGAAGTGCGAGATCACCATCACGAAGCACCTGGGAGAGCCCGGACATGATCCGGGTCATCGCCTTGGGGTGAACGCTGTGAAGTGCCGCAAGTCCGGTGATGCGCCCCCTGCTGGCAGCGTTCCAACCACCCGAGGCGACGAGGATCGAAAGTATCATCCGATCGAACGGGGTGATTCCGATTCCGGTGGAACGTACGGTCGGGATGGAGACTTCTTTCGGAAGAGCATCGGGTTTCGCGAGGGTGCCGGGTGTCTTGTCCGACGGATCCGCGATGTCCAGGAATCTTGAAAAAACCTCGTTCAGACGTTTGCGCAGAACCTGAGCGGAGGAATCAAATCTCGCGGGGTGTCGATCGAGCATGATGAGCCGTCGTTCGAGCGCTCGATCGAGTTCCTTGCGTGTGAGAACGACGTCGGAATCGAGACCCAGAAGCATCCGATCGTCGGCCTCGGCGGACAGACCCAGAAATCTCATTTCGGGAGTGCGTGCGCTCATGGTGCCCCTCCAGCGAGAGACTGGTGCAAAGCACGAAGTCTCACACCCCACTGACCGGGACCGTAGTCGGGATACAGCACGACGTGCTGGTCGAGCACCTTGCGAGCTCGCTCGGCATCATGACGAGACAGCAGTTCGAGAAAACGAATCTTGCGCTCGTAGAAGGTGTCGGATCCCGGCGTCGCTCCGTTCAGAAGAACACGCTGTGCATCAACTGCATTTTCCAATCGTCCCGTCGAATCCGCGACTGCGACGAGACCGCCGAGTGCCCGGATGTCGTTGGGGCGCGAGCGCACCAAGGCTTCATAGAAGGCGAAAGCCTTCTCTCCTGCATCGAAGTCGCCATCTCGATCGAAGGCAAGTCGCTGCGCCAGTGCCATCGTCCGAAGAATCAGCCATTCCTCGGAATCAGAGAGGTCGGATTCGAGAAGCGTCGTGCCGGAGAGACCGGTACCGGCGCGACGAACGGCCTCGATCGCGATGGAGACGAGTGGAGAATCGGCGGGTTGCTCGAGGAGCACGTCTTCCGCAGCGGCCAGAATGATCTTCAGTGAGCGGCGCAGGTAGGGATCGGTCTCGATGCCTCCATTCAATTCGAGACTTGCCAGGGCTTCCCGGAGATTCTCGACCTGGAGGGGCGGCAGCAGAAGAACCTCGACGCGTCGGGATGCAAGCTGCGCACGGTGCCGGACCGGAATCTTCATCCCATCTTTTCGTGCGGCATCGATGGTGTTCATGAGCGCGCTGGCAGTCTCCCGATCACGGGTGCGTCCGGCCAGGGAGACGCTGAAGATTCTCAGTGATTCGAGAAGCATGGCATCAACGTCGGGTTCGGACATGTCGTTGGAGAAGTCCGGACTCGGCACACGCTCGAGAAACAGTCGACCGGCGTCGATCGACGTGGTTCCCTTGCCGCCCTTGAAGAGTCGGTAGAGAATTCGAAGCGCCTTCTTTCGTGAGATCTCCGCGAGAGCATCGTCATCGGTGAGCGTGAGAAGCGCGAGGGCATCATCGATGGTGGGCTCGGAGGTGTCTTCCATCTTGAGAAGGCGGGCTCGTGAGGCGTTGGAGTGCGACGGATGCAGAACGAGAAACCGGTCGAGAAGATCGATTCTCAGTCGAATCTGGTCGTCGGTGGCCTCCTGTGATCGTTCATGCTCCAGAAAACTCTGGATCGCGGACCACAGCAGATCCCCGGCAGTTCGACCGCCATCCGATTCGAATGCGGAGAGAAAATCCTCACCGGACGAGAGATGGTCGCCCAGCAGGCGATGACAGAGTCCGCGCATTTTCAGAAGTTCGAGACGAAGTTCGGGAAAATTCCCGGCATCCGACTGGGTCTCGGCCGCGTTCAATTCCGCAAGAGCCTGACGATTCAGTTGACGGGCGGACAGCCGATCACCTTCGGCTGAAAGCGCCTCGGCTTCACGCATCGCCTGCCAGGCACCGACGAATCGAAGCAGGAATCCATCCTTGACGTCGGGAAGGCCGAATCGCTCGGACAGTTCGGAGATCAGTGCGAAGTCACCACGAGAGGCGACCATGTCCACCGCGATCCGGGCGAGTTTCGAGGCTTCGGGATCCTCCGCGACCTGAAGAGCCACCACGCATGCGAGACGAAGCATCTCGTTGGTCGCGTCATCCGAAGTCTCGGAGAGCACACGTGCGGCCGTTCGATAGTCCCGAAGATCAAGCGCCAGGGCAAGACGCCAGAAAGGAAGCCAGGACCGCGGCCGCTCCGCGGCGGTTTCGTCGCCGAGGAGGTCGAGCCAGACATCGAGCGTCGGCATCGAATCGGTCAGGCTGCGTGCGAACGCGTTTCCGATGATCGACCAGGCGTACCAGTCGTAGGCTCGTCGGTCCATGGAGAGCGAGGCCGGCTCGGGAAACGTCTCACCGGTGTCGAAGAGCGTTCCGAAGAGACGTTGGGACAACGCCGACGCCTCGCCTGAATTCGTCAGCCAGGCGAGATAGGCACGCACCCAGGCTTCGAGATAGGTGGCCTGTCCCAGCATCACATCGATCGTGACCGTATCGCGTGAAAGCAGTTCCGCATCGATGCCACGGGTCCGACCGAGTCGCTTCTTCTGGCTTTCATTTCTTTTTTCAAGACGCTTTCGCAACTCACCGAGTTCATCGGAAAGCTCCTCAAGCCGGATGACCATCGAGTCACGAGAGACCGCATCCAGTCGCTGAAGACGTATCTCCAGGCAGTCTGACTCGGCGAGCGCGTATTGAGACCGCAGAAGCACGAGACGCAGTGGATCACCAGTCTTGAGCTTGAGACCCTCGAGGAGCCGTCGCCCACGCTCCTCGAGAAGGTTTCTCGCCTCATCATCGAGAGTCGAATCGAAACCACGCACGTAGAGTTCGATCAGCTGTTCGATCAGGACGTCCTGCTCATCCTCGACCCGAGTTGACGCGAGCATCGCCTCGAGTCTGGACATGCGGAGACGGTCGAGCCCTCTCGACTCCAGCCACCCGGCGACGGCGTCCTGTGCCGAGAGATCGGAGGGCCTGCCAAGAATCGACGTGACCAGCAGCAGGCTCCAGACGACCGGACTCATGCCGGACTGCACTGAGAATCGCCCCATGGGAGACGATGACATCATTCGCTCTCCGAAGGGACGTAGGTGACGCTTGAAAAACCGGCATCCTGGCCGGCCTGCATCGCCGCGGCGGCGAAACCGACGGTCGGACCCGAATGCACTCTGATGAAGAGATCCGATTCCGTCTCGAGGCCTTCGAGGGCCTGCGTCAGGCCGTCACGCTCGGTGAAGACGCGGTCACCAAGCAGATAGCTCGGAACCGAATCAAGCATCCGAACCTCGACGATCTGAGGCTGGAAATCGCTGGCGAGCCCGGAGGAGGAGGTTCGATCCATCTTCAGATTGGAGGACAACTGATCCTCCGGATCAAGAACCACCATCGTGAGCAGGAAATAAGCGAGCAGGAGGAAGGTGCAGTCGATCATGCTGGCCATGTTGAGAATGAGACGTCGTCGACCACGACGGTTCTTGCTGGCACCTATGCGCATGATGGGTTCCTCCTTTCGTTCACGAATGAACCACGATCAACGTGGTGGGGTCGTCGCCAATCGAACACCGGCGAGACCGGCTCTGCGCAGGGAATTCATGACCTGATTGAGTCGCCCTGCCGGCGCATTCCGATCAGCGCGAATCAAAGGACGATTGAGGGTGCCACCGGCCTCGTTCGCCCCACCCGCCGCCATCGCGATCAGATCAAGTTCGGCGATCGAGATCACACGTTCACCTTCGACGATCGAACCATCGGCGAGAACATTGAGAATCAGACCTGCCGGTTGCACGGCAGGATCCTTCTCCCCCATCTCGACCGGAAGCTCGACTTCGGCACGAGACTCCCGCGCCAGCTGCATCGTGGTGAGGAAGAAGATCAGCAACAGGAACACGATGTCGATCATCGGGGTCATGTCCAGCAGAAGATTGCGTTCCTTGCGTGAAGGCGCATGAATCTTCATGTGTCGTTTCCATTTTCGGAAGCGGGCATGCCGGACCGGGGCCGGCTCTGCGCTGCACCGCGCCGAGCTGCAGGAGTCGCTGCAGAAGCCGCGGTGGGAGTCGCTGCGGCACCGGGCGCACCCGCCGATTCGAGCAGCATGGCCAGTTGATCCAATTCGTTTCCGGCATCGGCCGCGATCGCATCGATGCGATTTCTGAAGTAGGAACAGAGAATGACGCAGGGAATCGCGACGATCAGACCCTGCATGGTGGTGATCAGGGCGAGGCTGATGTTCGCGGCAAGCTGCTCGTAGTAGGCGGAATCGTTGACCGCACCGGCCGAGACGGTGTCGAATGCGCCGATCATGCCCCAGACGGTGCCGAGCAGACCGAGAAGAGGTGCGATCGAACCGATGACGAAGAGTCCGTCGGTGGAGCGATAGAGGCGTTCGGTCTGTTCCGTGCCGGCGTCTTCGATGGCGGTCTTGATCTCAAAGGCACCGAAGGGTGACTTGAGATACCGGGTCAGACCGGGGGCGAGCACGCGCGTGAGAAAACTGTCGTTGGTGGGAAGCAGACAGAACTCAAGTGAGTCTTCGGCACGACCGGAGGACAGTGCCTTGCTGAGAAATTCGACCTGCAGCTCTGGAATGAGCTGAGTCCGTCGAATCTGAAGCGCATGCACCACGGCCAGAATGACGGCCAGAATGGAAAGCAGGATGATCAGGTATCCGATCAAACCACCGGCGGTGATGAATTTGATCAGACTCGAGCCACCCTCTCCGGCAGTGACGGTGAGCAGCATGTGGGAAAAAGACGTCATTCGTTCTCCGTTTCGAGATCGGGTGTCGAATTCGAGGCACGGCCTCGGGGCTCGTCGAGCGGAAGCAGACGAGGG
>MDTG01018298.1_pt1 | contig 13767 bp, 13 predicted proteins | sample 811421 | NCBI WGS metagenome assembly MDTG01 (sample SAMN05326645, study PRJNA326480) | marine metagenome | isolation source: seawater | place: Pacific Ocean: South East | collected 2011 | reverse complement strand
CCCATTCCGAACTCGGAAGTCAAGCCTTTCAGCGCCGATGGTACTTTGTCTTAAGATACGGGAGAGTAGGACATCGCCGGCATTAAAAAATTATTTCTGTCTTGCTTTAAATTTTGGGTTAGTTTTATTTATAATGTAAATTCTTCCTCTTCTTCTTACAAGTTTAGAATTTAAGTCTCTTTTTTTTACAGATTTTAATGAGCTTTTTATTTTCATAATCTTAAATCATGCCGGCGATGTCCTACTCTCCCGTATCTTAAGACAAAGTACCATCGGCGCTGAGAGGCTTGACTTCCGAGTTCGGAAAGGGATCGGGTATAACACTCTCGCAATAATCACCGGCAAAAGTTTTATAACTTAAAATTTTTAAATGTAAACAACGATTTATACAAAACATAAAAACTAGCTTTTTTTTATGAATTTACTCACATAATCTTTTAATTTTATCTTACCATAAGCCTTATAAATTTTATTTGATAAGCTTAAGTTGGTTAATGCAGAGGCAAATCTCTCTCCCTTTCTAGGTGGCAATAATCTTATTTTTGATTTAAATAATTTCGCTACTTCCAAGATGGTATAGCTCTCTTTATTAGAAATACTGTAAAATCTACATTTATTTTTTTTCCAAGCTAAATAGCAAATTCGAATTGTATCATCTATGTGAGTAAATCTTCTAGACTGTGAGCCAGGTCTTACTACTGGCAAAGCTTTATTTTTTATATAATAGTCTTCAAAAATTCCTATAACGGTTGCCATTTCTCCTTTTTTAATCTGACCTGGGCCATAAACATTATAAAAGAAAATCACTTCATATTTAAAATTAAACCATTTTTTTAAGTTTTCTAATAATTCTAAATTTTTAGTTTTAGTAAATGCATATGGTGATAAATTTTTATCCTTGCCTTTATTTCCTAAAGAGGCAGATGTAGCTGAATAAATTAATTTAATCTTATTTTTAAGACAAAAATCAAAAACTGCACTAGTTCCAATGGTATTAGATTGCATACATTTATTCATTTGTAAAAAACTTTGATAGATTCTTGAGAATTCTCCAAAATGAAAAAGTGAATGAATATCTTTAGTATATTTTTTTAATATAAGACTGATATCTTTTGTGTGCCCTTTGATATATTTTACTCTTTTATTTTTATAATGGTTAATTTTAAATCCTGAAGAATAATCATCAATACTAATTATATTAAAATATGTTTTATCAATTAAAAGTCTAATTAAATTAGATCCTACAAAGCCACATCCACCTGTAACAATTAAATACTTTTTTTTCATAATGTCTCTTTTTTTAAAAAATCTTTTAAAGTTAAATCAAAACCTGTATTTAAATTAAATCTAGGTTTCCAACCATACTTTTTTGCCAAATTTGAGTCTATAATTTTTCTAGGTGTTCCATTAGGTTTAGATCTGTCATATTTTATCTTTAACTTTATATCCATTTTTTTCATTATAAAATTTGCAAAATCTTTAATAGTTTTTTCTTGTCCAGAGCCAATATTAATTAGTGTATGTTTAGTTTTTTTTTTTAAAAAAAACTCTGTAGCTGATGCAAGATCATCAACATACATTATTTCTCTTTTAGCTTTACCATTTCCCCAAAGCTTTATTGAATCAAAATTTTTTTTTTTAGCTAAAAAAATTTTTTTAATTAATGCAGGGAAAAAATGAGAGCTCATTAGATCATAATTATCATTAGGACCATATAAATTTGTCGGCATTAGGCAAATATAATTAAGATTATATTGGTTATTATATGCTTCACACATTTTATAACCTGCTATTTTAGCAATTGCATACGCATCATTTGTTTCTTCCAATTTACCTGATAAAATATAATCTTCTTTGATAGGTTGTTTACAAAATTTTGGATAGATGCAACTCGAACCTAAAAAAATTAGTTTTTTTACTCCTGCTTTATATGATGCGTGAATAATATTAGTTTGTATCATTAAATTTTCATAAATATAATTAGCTTTGAATTTATTATTTGCCAATATGCCCCCAACTCGGGCGGCAGCATTAATTACGAAATCAGGTTTTATTCTTTTTAAAAATTGTAAGGTTTTTTTTTGGTTTAATAAATCGAGTTTTTTTTTATCAACTAATACTATATTAGAATAATTTTTTTTTTTTAAAAATCTTAATATTGCAGAACCAACCATCCCTTTGTGGCCAGCTAAAAAAATTTTACTATCTTTTCTTAAAATCATGAAAGATTTAGTCTTTTATATTCAGATTCAATCATTTCATTTATTAAAGAATTAATATCTGCAAGAGGTTTCCATTTAAGTGTTTTTCTAGCTTTTCTAGCATCACCTAACAAAGTGTCTACGTCTAGTGGCCTAAAATAATTTTTATCACACTCAATTATAACTTTTTTATTTTCATCATATGCTTTTTCTTTAATACCCTTACCTTTCCATGTTATTTTCATTTTCAATTTTTTAGCTGTCAAATTTACAAATTGTTTTATTGAATACTGAACTCCAGTTGCAATTACAAAATCATCCGGTTTATTTTGTTGTAATATTTTCCACATTGCATGGCAATAATCCCTGGCGTGTCCCCAATCTCTTTTTGCATTTATATTACCTAAAAAAAGTTTATTTTGTTTTCCCTCTTTTATTTTACACATCGCTGATATAATTTTTTTAGTAACAAAAGTTTCACCTCTTCTTGGACTTTCGTGATTAAAAAGTATTCCATTAGATGCAAATAAACCATACGCTTCTCTGTAGTTTCTCGTAATCCAATGAGCATACAATTTAGCTACACCATAAGGGCTTAATGGGTAAAACTGAGTTTTTTCATTTTGTGGTATTTGTTGAACTTTTCCATACATTTCTGATGTACCTGCTTGGTAAAATTTTGTTTTTTTTTTCAATTTATGAAATTTTATTGCTTCTAAAATTCTTAATGCTCCAAGAGCATCTGCATTTGCAGTATATTCTGGAACCTCAAATGAAACAGCTACATGAGACTGTGCAGCGAGATTATAAATTTCATCCGGTTTTGTTTTTTTTATTATAGTTGAAACCGATAGAGAATCAGTAACATCACCATAGTGAAGTCTAAATCTATAGTTTTTTTCATGGGGATCTTGATAAATATGATCAATCCTAAATGTATTAATACTGGATGATCTTCTTTTTACACCATGAACAATATAATTTTTTTTTAAAAGTAATTCTGCTAGATAAGAACCATCTTGCCCTGTTATACCAAATATTAAAGCTGATTTTTGTTTAGACATTGTTATTTATTAGACTATTTGTTTCTTTCAGTAAAGTAAGTAAATTTTAAATAAATTTTTATAAATCAAATAATTTTTCAAATTTTAAATCGAATTTTTAATAGCCAATTATAAATAACAATATATAAAATAATATTCAATGTTACTAAGGTAATTTGTATATAACTATTATAGATATACTGAAAACCAATTACAATTATAATACAATTATATAAATTAATTAAAATCGCAGATATTGTATTTTGAAACTTTATATTTTTTTTTGTAAGAAAGTAAAATATCAATTGATGAAGATGATTAGTATCTGGCAATAAAGGTGATTTTTTTAATTTCATTTTTCTTATCATAGAAAATAACAGTTCAAAACACGGATACCATAAAACTAGAATTATGAAATATGGGGATATTTGTTGGTTTAAGGAATAAATTTTTACAATATAATATCCATACATTAAAGATAAAAAATAAGAACCATTGTCACCAATAAATAATTTTTTAAAAAAATTATATAAACAAATTATAGATAAACACATGCACCACAACATCCAATCAATGAATTCCATATTTATTGTTGTTAAATAATTTTTTTGAAACAGAACAAAAGAGATTATTAAATAGTAACCTAATACATTTGTATTAACACCATCAATAAAGTTGGTTCCATTAATTAAAATAAGAAAACAGAAAGAAATAAAAAATAAATTAAAAAAATAATTTTCTAGCAAAATATTAAAAAATACCAACCTTACATTTTCAATTTTTACATCCATTAAAATTATAAAAAACAAAATTATTAAGAACTGAAATATTAATCTTTTTTTTGCAGAAAAATTTTTTTTAAAATCTGAGAATAGACCTAATAAAAAAATAAAAATAAAAAAAATATTAAGTAAAATAGAATTTTCATTAAAAATAATTAAATAACAAAATAATAATAAAATCCCACCTGAAAGAGGTACCTTATCAGGTGAAGTGAAGTTTTGATGTAATTGCCCATTATAACTCATTAAATAATTTTTTTTATTTAAAAAGCTATTTAATAAAAAAACAGAAATTGGAAGTATTAAAACAAAAAAAAATTGTGTCATTTTTTTAAAGCATTAAAACTAAGAATTAATAAACAAATGACTGATTTAAAAAAAGTAAAGTTCAAATAATTTTTATAAACTCTATATCCATCAATTATTTTTTGAAAATTTGATGAAGATAAAGAATTATTTGTTTTTCTCCAATATGTAAGGTTTTTATTAATTCCATCAAAATATTTTTTATCTTTTAAAATTTTTAGCCAAAGTACATAATCCTCTTTTGTTTTTAATTTTGCAAATTTGTAATTTTTAATCATTATACTTTTTTTTATCATTACTGTTGAAAGTCCAATGTCACAAGACTTAATTAAATCTTTATAACTTAGTGTTTTTTTTGCAATAATAATTTTATTGGTCTTCTTGTTATTTTCTCTAATGATCTCATAACTAGTATGAGAATAAAAAATATTTTTTTTTAACATATACTTCAATTGATATTCAATTTTATTTTTTTTCCATAAATCGTCAGCGTCAATAAAAGCTAAGTATTCACCCTTGGAACAGCCTATACCAATATTCCTTGACAAACCTGCGCCTAGATTTTTCGTGTTTATAATTAACCTAATTCTTCTATCTAAAGAAACTATTTTTTTAACAAATTTTAAATTTTTTTTATGATCATCAAATATTATTATAATTTCTAAATTGGTATGACTTTGATTTATAACTGACTCAATTGTTTTCTCAAAAAATTTTTCTTTATTAAAATAAGGAATAATTACACTCACTTTTATTTTTCTCATTTTTTTTCTCACTTTAAAATTCAGCTAAGTGGTTTTTAATTAATTTGTAATGATTGAATAAAGTAAATCTTCTTGTCATTTTTTTGGCATTAATTTTGATTTCTTTAATTGAGGCTTCATCTTTTAAAACTTGGTCTAAAACCTCTATAAAAGTTTTATTAAAATTATCATTGTCTCCTTTTTTATACAAAAAACCATTCTTTGAATTATCTATCAACTCTATTGGTCCATTTTTACAGTTACTAGATAATACAACTTTATTTGAAAACATGGTTTCAATTATTACAAAACCTGGATCCTCCCATTCAGATGTAAGCAAAAAAAATAAACTTTTTTTTAAGTATAGATAAATGTTTTCACAATAACCTAATAAAATTATGTTGTTTTCTCTTTTCAAACTATAAATTAATTCTTGAAGCTCCTTTTTATTTTCACCGTCACCACAAATTAAAAGTTTCAGGCCTGGATGTTTTTCCAAAATTTTATCAAAATTGTTAATCATAAATTTATGATTTTTTTGATTTGATAGTCTACCGATAGAAATTATATATTTATCAAATTTCTTAAAATCAAAATCAATTTTTTCATTCTTTTTTTTTCTAATAATTGACAAATCTAATATAGGCTCATTAACTACAATAATTTTATCCTCACTAAATATTTTATTTTTTATTAGTTGTTTCTTGGTCTCATTAGTTGGGCAAAAAATTCTATAAATTTTTTTATTTGATATTTTCCAAAAAAAAGATCTTAGAATATTTAATTTAGGATAACCTGAAATTCTAAGAATAAATCTTGTTCTATAATTGAAAAAATTTAATAAAAATAATGGCGCAAAAGTTATTAAGTTAAAAATCAGATAATTAGGTTTTTCGCTTTTAATTATCTTGTGAAGATCGATTATGCTTAAAATAGATACTATTAAGTAAGTCAACCTGCTTTTTAAAAAATTTCCACTAGGAAGACTTTTAAAATCTAATTTTCTATTTAAATTTATTAAGTTTATATTGTTAGACTTAATAAAATTCTTAAACTCAACCCATTCATTTGCAACATTTAAAAGCGAAATATCAACTTTTTTTTTTGAATACTTTTTTAAACATTTGGCGGTATTAAGAACTGTTTTAATTGTTCCAACCTGACTTGAAATTGAGGGAGACCAAATAAAAACTTTCATTATTAAAAGTTTATTATATTATAGATTAATAAACGCAATAAACTTTTAATTTTGTCTTACCAAAACAAAGAAATTATTTTCTTCTTACCAAATTTTTCCCAAGGTGGTGCTTCTGAATCGACTGTCAAATTAATGACATATTTGAAAAAAAAAGGTTTTGAATGCTCCTTAATTTGTCTTGGAAATTGTTTTTATAAAAAAGAATTAAAAAAAAATAAGATTAAATTAGTAGAAATTGAAGAAACAAAAACATTCTATGCTATGTTTAAAATAAGAAAATTCATAGAAAAGAAAAAAAATAAAAAAATATTTTTTATTTCCAATATAAATTACTCTAATGTTTTAAGTATTATTTTTTTAAGAAAATTTGAAAATTTGAAAATAATATTATACGAAAGAACACCTATACAAGAATTAAATTTTAGTTATTGTGAAATCTTAAGATTTATTAAAAATCTTATTATAAGAATCCTAATAAAATATACCTATCCTAAAGCTGATAAAATTATTGCTAATTCAAAAACTACGAGTAAAGATTTATCTTTACATATTAAAAAGAGAGTAAAAACTATTTATTCAAAAAGTATAAAAAAAATTTTCAAGTATAAACAAGTAAAAAAATCTGATGTTACGAATATTCTGTGGGTAGGTAGATTTTCAAATGAAAAATCATTTGTTACATTAATAGATGCAATATATTTATTGAAATCTTTGAAAATTAAAATCACAGTATTGGGAGATAGTCCAGAAAAAGAAATTTACGTAAAAAAGATTAAACAATTAAATTTAAAAAAAAGCTTTAAATTTTTGGGCTATAAATCAAAAATTGATACTATTTTTAAAAATTCTAATCTTTATGTCTCAACATCATTATATGAAAGTTTTCCAAATTCTATAATTCAAGCAATAAATTATAGTTTACCAATTATCTCTTCAAAATCTTTTGGTGGAGTGAATGAAATTCTCAAAAATCAGACATATGGAACGTTTTATGAAGCTGGTAATTCAAGAGATCTTGCTGACAAAATCCTAAATTTTATAAAAAAACCAAAAAAATTTTTGTATAAAGCTAAACTTGCCCACAAATCGCTTCATAATTATGAATTTCATAAATTAGAGGAAAAATTTTTAAAAGAAATTTTGTTTTAAATTTTAAATGACAAAAAAAATAAAAAAAATAAATATTTTTTTGCCATCTCTAGAAAAAGGTGGTGTATTAAATATTTTCAAAAATATCACAAGATATCTTTTGAATAAAAATATTAAAGTTCATTTATATACTAATAGTTATAATAAAATAAAATCTATTCATAATCCAAATTTAAAAATTTTCAGTTTAAAAAAAAAGGCTCCAAAAGATTATAAAAGTAATATTCTAAATTCATTTCTCCTATCTCTAAGTTTAATAAAAACTGTTGAGCAAAATGATTTAGTTTTATCAATGCAAAATCATATCGTTCTTATTTTTTTTAGTTTTTTTAAAAAAATTAAGATTATTATCAGGAATTCTGAAGAAATTTTTAGCGCAACAAAGTTTGCAAATAATAAAATTAATGGATATTTAATTTTTTTCTTTAAAATAATTTTTTATCAGTTCGTAGATAAAATAATTGTACTCTCCAAGATGTCACAAAAATCAATGAAAAAAATACTTCTTAATAAAAAGAAAGTAAGATTGATTTTTAATCCTTTACTTCACTCTGAAGATAAAAAAAAATTTAAATTTAAATTTAAAAATATAAAAAAGAAATTTTCAATTGTTACTGCTGGAAGATTTGTAAAACAAAAAAATTTTGAATTATTAATTAAAGTTGTGAATAAACTATCAACTCAAAAATATAAGATCGAATTAACAATTATAGGAAATGGTAAAAATAAAGATTCTATTCTTGCTGCTAGAAACAACAATAAATCAATCAAAATAGTACCCTGGAAAAAAAATATTAATAATACTTTTAAAAAACATAATGTTTTTATAATGCCATCTTTATATGAGGGATCACCCAACATATTAGTTGATGCATTAAATTGCGGTATACCAATTATTGCAAGCGATTGCAGTGGTGTTAAAGATATTCTTGGGAATAATTATAAATATATATTTGAAATTAATAATTCAAAACAATTGAGTGATAAAATCATTCATATGATGAAGAATTACAAAACTGTTTTAAAAGTTGCTCACAAACTAAAAAAAAGATCAAATAAATTTTCTATTCAAAATACAAAAAAATATTTAGAATTATTTAATATATTACAAAATGCTTAAAAAAATTTCTATTATTACGGTCTGCATGAACTCTGAAAAAACAATTATGAGATGTTTAAAAAGTGTACATAATCAAAACTATCCAAAAAATAAAATTGAACATATCGTAATAGATGGAAAATCATCAGATAAAACAGTTTCAATAATTAATAAATTTAAAAAAAAAATTAAATATTTTGAAAGTAAAAAGGATAAAGGGATTTATTATGCAATCAATAAAGCTTTAAAAAAATGTTCAGGTGATATTATAGGTGTTTTAAATTCAGATGATTATTATTATAAAAATACTTTTAGAATTGTATCAAAATATTTTATGGCACAAAAACTTGATTTTCTATTTGGTAGTGTAAATCATAAAAGATTATATCATGGCTTTTATCCAAAAAAAATTTGGTATAAACTTAATATTTATCCGTCGCATTCAGTGAGTTTTTTTATTAAAAAAAAAACACAACTTCAAATGGGTTTTTATAATACACAGATCAAATATTCTTCTGATAGAGATTTAATTTACAAACTTATTAGAAAAAATAGATTAGGTTTAGCCTCTAAAAAAAATGAAGTATTTGGTAAATTTAATACTCAAGGGATTTCAAGTAAATTAGATAAATTTACAACACTACGTGATGAATATAAAGTTAGATACAATAATAAGCAGAATTCTTTTTTTATAATAATTCTACTGATAGTTCGTTATGTTTATTCCTACTTAATACAATTAATAAATTCAAAAAAATAAATTTTAGTTATTTTTTAATTCTAATATTTTTCACCCTACCATTTTCAATGGTTATTAATTTATTACAAATATTTATAATAGATTTATCATGTGTAATAATTATCAAAGTTGTATCTAAATTTTTTAAATAATTAACAATTCTTTTTTTCATAGTATGATCTAAGTTATTTGTTGGCTCATCAAGGAAAATTAATTTTGTATCTGTATAAAAAGTTCTGCCCAATCCTATTAATTGCTTTTGACCACCGGAAAATTTAGAATTATCTTCCTCAACATGTTTTTTTAAATGTTTTCCAAATGAGTGGAAATTTTTTTTATCATTAATTAAATTCAAAATTCTTTTAATTTTTTCTTGTTCAGGTTTGTGAAAAAACGTAATATTATTTGTAAGATTTGTATCTAATATAGGTGAATTCTGTCTAAAATATCCCATTTTATCCCAGGAAAATTTAGCAGTTGATTTAATTTTAATTTTTCCATCTAAAATAAGTTCACCATTTGAAAAAGGATATAACCCTGCAAGAATATTGATTAAAGTGGTTTTTCCTGATCCATTTTTACCCAATATCGCTACCTTGTCATTTTTATTTATCTGTAAATTAATATTACTTAAAATAGATTTTTTTTCGTTTAAAAATTTAAATTTTAAATTTTTTACTTTAAGGGATTTATTAAAAATAAAATTTTTATTTTTATTATTTTTATTTTGATTTTCTAAAAAACTTTGATTTTTAAATTTTTTAATAACTACCTCAGCAGATTTTTCAAAAAATTTAATTCCATTGTAACTGATTAAAATAGAATAAATTGAGGGCATTATTCTTATAAAGGATAAAATTATTATAGTGATTAGAGGTATAATTTCATTAATTGTATAATCATTTTTATAAAAATAATAAATTGAACCAAACAAAAATATTATAAAAATTACTTCAAAAAAAGGTTTATAAAAGTAAGAAATTAGTTTTGAAAAGTAATTTTTCATTTCACGCTTTGTTGTTTCATCTAAAAATCTTTTAAAGAAAACCTTTTCTTTTGATAAAACGAAAATTTCCGCTGCCAAATCCAGAGTTTCTCCCAAATAATTAATAATATTTCTCTGGTGAATAACGATTTCTTCACCCCATTTTTTTAATTTTTTACTTAAAAAATATTGAAGTATTAAAAAAATTGGTAGAAAACTTATTATAGTTAAAGTGATTTTTTTATCAGATAAAAATAAAGCAAAAAATAATCCAAATATTATAATTAATTCTTTTACTGATATCAGCCAATATCTAATATAAGAAACAGCATGATGACAAAAATCATAATCACTTTTTATTTTTCCTTGAGTGGTATTATTCAACTGTAAATAAGTTTTATTGATATAAGAAAAAAAAATATTACTTTGCATTTTAATTTTTAGGTTTTTAAGATATGTGCTCTCAAAAAAATAAATACTATATGTAATTATATTTTTCAAAACAAAGACAAGAATTATAAATTGTGATGAATAAATAATTTTTTGTTCTAAGCTTAAAATCTCAAAATAGTTTTCAAAAAATTGTTTTAAATTATCGTTTGGTATATGGGATAGAAATATTTCTGGTGTAAGAACATATGTTAAAATTACAGGAATAGATGCAACAGTAATTACATCAAAAAAACCAACTATAAAAAAACATAAAAAAAGAAGAATAATCTTTATTTTATTTTTAAAATCTAAAATTTTCCAAAATTTAATCATAAAAATCTAAAATAATATGCTTCTACTTAAAATAAGTTCAATACAAATTATTTCCTATAATATTCCTTGTACCAGTTTATAAATTTTTTTATTCCATCTTCTACTTTTGTAACATTATTTCTTTTTATAATTTTTTTTAAATTTAAATGGTTGGCGTGAGTTTTATAAATATCACCTGGCTGTAATGGTAATAATTTTTTCTTTGACTTTTTTTTTAGTTCTTTTTCTATACATGAGACATATTTTGATAATTTAATTGGATTATTACCACCAATATTTACTACCCTAAATTTAAAAGGGCTTTGATTGTTTTTTAATAACTTTTTATTTATTAGTTTTTTATTTTTTTTTGGAATTTTTTTTAACAAATTTATTATTCCATAAACAATATCATCTACGTAAGTGAAATCTCTAATATGGTCACCTTTATTAAACAGCATAATTTTTTTTCCCTCTAAAATATTCTTTGTAAATTTAAATAATGCCATGTCTGGACGGCCCCATGGTCCATATACTGTAAAGAATCTCAAGCCGGTAGTAGGTAAATCATATAAAGAGCTGTAAGCGTGAGCAAATAATTCATTGGCTTTTTTGGTAGCTGCATATAGTTGAATGGGATGGTTCGAGCCAAATTCTTCAGATAATGGAAATTTTTTATCTAATCCATATACACTACTGGTACTAGCGTAAAGAAAATGTTTAATTGAATTTTTTTTTGCAGCATCTAAAATATTAAAAAAACCATTGATATTAGAATCAATGTACTTTTGTGGATATTTAATTGAGTATCTTACTCCTGCTTGAGCGGCTAAATTTATTACATATTTAATTTTATTTTTTTTAAAAACTTCATCAATTTTTATTTTATTAGTAATATCATATTTAAAAAAAATAAATTTTTTATGTTTCTTTAAAATTTTAAGTCGATCCTTTTTTAATTTTGTATCATAATAATTATTGATATTATCAATACCTATTACAGATTTGTTCTGTTTTAAAAGATTCAAGCATAAGTGAAATCCAATAAATCCTGCTGATCCTGTGATTAAATACATATTAGCAATAAATCAATTTATGATTATATTTTTTTTTATATTTCAAAGTTGCGGCTCTAGTGTCAAAAACAACCTTTGAAAACTTTATTAATTTTTCATAGTCAATATAATTATGATTTGTAACTATAATGGTACTTTGATATTTTTTCAAATTAGCTTTTGAAAGGTTTATGCTTCTTTTATTAATCTTATTATTTCTACCTATACGTAAACTTTTGAAATACTTATCGTGATAATCAAACTTTATATTTCTATTATTTAAAAGCTTCATTATTGAAAATGCTGGACTTTCTCTATCATCACCTACATTTGGTTTATATGAAACTCCTATAATTAAAACTTTTTTTAAATGTTGATTCTTTTTTTTAAAGAAATTATCCATTTTATTAACAATCCAAAAAGGTATTTTTTTGGCAAGATCGGCTGAAACTTTTATAAACTTGGGATTGTAACCTACTTGATTTGACCTCCACGACAAATATATTGGATCTATTGGTATACAATGCCCTCCAATTCCTGGCCCTGGATCAAATCTTGTAAATCCAAAATTTTTAGAGGAAGCAGCATTAATAATTTCATAAATATTTAAATTCAATTTTTCACAAATTATCTTTATTTCATTTATAAGTGAAATGTTTACAGCTCTATAAGTATTTTCTAATAACTTTGACATTTCTGCACTTTCTATATCTAAAACTTTGTATGTTTTTTTAACTATCAAATTATAAATTGCTTCCACAATTTTCAAACATGCTTTTGTTTTACCTGATATTAATTTTGGAGTCGTTGAATATGAAAATTTTTTATCTCCAGGGTTTTCTCTTTCAGGTGAATAACCAATGAATATATCTTTCCCAACTATAAATTTTTTATCAAAATTTTTAATCAAATTTGAAGTAGCACCTGGATAAACTGTGCTTTCTAAAATTATAGTTTGGCCATTAGATATTATTTTATTCATTTTTTTATAAAAATTTTGTAAGTACGACATATCGGGTAAATTTTGTTTATTTAACGGTGTCGGTAAACAAATAAATATGATTTGAGCATTCTTAAGAATATTCATTCGATTACTAATTCTTGAATTATTTTTTTTAAAATATTTTAATTGGTTTGACTTGATGTCAACTATATAAGATTTTCCACTTTTTAAGTTATTTATTTTATTTACATCTACATCAAAACCAAAAACTTTAATTTTTTTTTTAATAAACCTTAATGCTAATGGAAGGCCAACATATCCAAGACCGACTACAGCTATAGAAATATCTTTATTTTTTATATGATTTAAATTTTTTTTATAATTCATAATTTTATATTTTTTTAGTAATCTGCGGTCCAATAGTTTCTAATTTTAAGACTATTTTTAAAATATATAATTTTATTATAAAATTTTTATCTGGCAAAATATTCAAGATAATAAACCTCTTTATTATTATCTTATAAATGTATTAAAAAAAATTACACCCTTTTTTATAATTATCATTAAGTTTAATTAATGATTTTAAATTATTGGGCTATATTTTAGTGAAATTGAACTAAAAAAAAATTATCAAAAAAAAGAAGTTTTTAATTAGAAGGTTAAATAATTAAAATATCAATCAAAAATTTTTTTCAGTGCATAAATCAAGCCAATTGAGCTATTAGTACTGGTCAGCTGCACACATTACTGTGCTTCCACATCCAGCCTATCAACGTGGTG
>MDTG01113910.1_pt1 | contig 13768 bp, 16 predicted proteins | sample 811421 | NCBI WGS metagenome assembly MDTG01 (sample SAMN05326645, study PRJNA326480) | marine metagenome | isolation source: seawater | place: Pacific Ocean: South East | collected 2011 | reverse complement strand
TTCAGAAACGCCAGCTTTTTCCCTTCTTTTATCAATAATTGCTAGATCACAATCAACTCTTTTAGCAATTGCTCTTGCTCTTACAACACCACCAACATCTGGAGAAACTATAATAGTTGATTTTGAATCAAATTTTTTTTTAATATCTTCAACAAAAACTGGAGCTGCAAATAAATTATCTGTTGGAATATCGAAGAAACCCTGTATTTGCCCCGCATGAAGGTCAACCATCAAAGCTCTGTTTGCTCCAGCAACACTTATCAGATTGGCAACTAGCTTAGCGGATATCGGTGTTCGAGGTCCAGATTTTCTATCTTGTCGCGCATAACCATAATAAGGCATGATCGCTGAAATTCTTTTTGCAGAACCTCTTTTAAGAGCATCAATAGTGATAAGAAGCTCCATAACATGATCGTTTGCTGGAAATGAGGTTGACTGAATAACAAAAACGTCTTCACCTCTAACATTTTCCTGTATTTCGACAAATATTTCTTTATCTGGAAATTTTTTAATAGTAGCCTTAACCAATGGAACTCTTAAATACTGTGAGATATTTTTCGCTAACTCTAAATTACTATTTCCAGATACGATTTTCATAAATATTTCTCAAATTTACAAATTTTTAAAAAATTCCAACAACACTTATTTGTCTTCCACAATCATAATTACCGTAATTTTTACTATACCTATAACTAAAAAACAACTCAGGATTGGAATATGTATCAATTTTGGAAATTTTATATTTATTGACACCTACACTGCTTAAACTATTTGATATTAATTTGGAAAAATCAAAAAAGAGTTTTTCATTAGTTTCCATAATATATTCTTCTTTATTTTTTTCAATTAACATATTTTTAAAATCATTTTTTACATTAAATGAACTTTTTTGCAAATGTGGACCAACAAGACAAATCAAATTATCCACATTTTCACCTTTTTTTTTTAATTCTCTTATAGAATTTTCAATAATACCATTTAACAAACCTTTCCATCCTACATGAATAATACCAACATATTCTTTTCCTAGAATAATAATTGGGGCACAATCAGCTGTCAAAATCCCCAAAAGAATTCCTTTTGTTTTAGTTATCATTCCATCTGCACTAATTTTTTTATTTTTATTATTTTTTGATATTTCAATTACCTTTGATGAATGAGTTTGATTAAGAAAACAAAAGTTTTTTTTTTTAACTTTAAATTTTCTTGCTATCATTAGCCTATTACTATCAACATTTTTTTTTTTATCATTATTATTATATGACCCATTTAAAGATTTATAATTTCCACTACTGTTGCCACCAATTCTTGTAAAAAAGCCATAGATCTTATTTTTATTAAAAAGGTATTTAATATCAGATTGAAAATTTAGTAAATAATTAGACATGTCATTAAAATGGAATTTTGTATTTGTTAGTATGAAAAATAATACATTTGAAAAGTTCTCCCATTTTATTTTTATCAGTAAGTCTTTTATAACTTGAAAGAAGCATCTTTTGTAATTTTGCGTTTTTTACTCTATTTAACAAAATATTCAACCTTTCTTTTGCCCCCATTGAAAGAAGAAAATCTCTTTGAGTTATCGGACCTAAAACGCTAATATTGTAACTTTTTGCAATTGATTTTAAATAACTAAAATCAATATGATGGGTGATATCAGAGCTACATGGGGCGAAAAAAATATCACATTTTTTGCCATTATGAATAGCTTGTAAGGTATCAACGTTTTTTTTTTTTAATGGACCATAGTCGAATAATATAACCATTCCTTGTTTTTTGTTTATTACTTTAAATAATTTATGAATAATTTTTTCCATATTCTCTGATATTTCCACAATATCTCCATTGTTTAACTTTTTATAATACTCTTTCATTTTTTTTGTAGTTTTAAAAAAAGCACTAGAAAGTTTGTTTAATGAATTTATATATATTTTTTTCTTTTTTATTTCATTATTATCTTTTGTATACTGATCTATTGGCAATGCATCAAAAAACTCATTGAAAATGAAAAAGTGTGGACCATCATGTTTTGTTTTGAAATCATTAATCCATTCAAAGTTACCTTTGAAATCATACTCAAGTTTTTTCCTCTGAATAATTTTTAATCTATCACTTTTTTCAAATAAATTATAATACCAGTGATTTAGAACATTAAGTTTTCTAAAAGAGGACATTATGTCGTATGCGAGTGTTCCATTTCCTGGTCCAAGTTCAATGATTGTTTTATTTTTTTTACATTCTACTAGTTGAGATATATAAACTAAAAAAATAGAAATGGATTCACCAAAAACTTGGTTTAATTCAGGTGCGGTTATAAAATCTTTTCCAATTGACTTTTTTGTTTGATAGTATCCGTTTTTAACATTAAATAAACAAAATTCTATATAACTCGAAAGATTAACTTTTTTTTTGGATTTAATAAATTCAATTAAGTTGTTTGGTATTCTATTCATTTTTTTTTATTTTTAAAAAAAGTAATCCGATAAAAATCATTGGTAAAGATAATATTTGTCCCATTGAAAAATTAAAAATTAATAATCCTAGATGCTCGTCTGGTTCTCTAAATAACTCTATTAATATTCTGAAAACAGCATAAAAAATCAAGAAAATACAAGCTAGGTTATATTTCTTAAAATTTTGTGATATTGCCAAAAGATATAGAATTATGAACAAAACTATACCTTCGAAGAAAGATTCATAAAGTTGGCTTGGATGTCTTGGAATTTCTTGTCCATTAAATTTTACTCCCCATAATCCATTTGTTGGTTTACCTGAAAGTTCACCATTAATAAAATTTGCTATTCTTCCAAGAAATAGACCAATCGGTGCTCCACAAGAAATTAAGTTAGCGAATGTAAAAAAATCTATTTCTTTTTTTTTAGTAAATAGATACATCGAAATAGTTAAGCCAATTAACCCACCATGAAATGACATTCCTCCTCTCCATACCATTAGAATTTCAATTGGATAAAGCAAATAATATCCTGAGTTATAAAAAAATACATAGCCAAGTCTTCCTCCAACAATTACTCCAATGACTGACCATACAAAAAAATCGTCAACATGATTTGAATTAATATTTACATTTGTTTTAGAAATAAGATGTTTAACGTACTGAATTCCAAATATGAAACCAAAAAAATATGATAAAGAATACCAATAAATATTAATATCAAAAATTTTAATTGCTACTGGATCAATATTGTGTTCAAAAATCATAAATATTTATCTTTTTTTATTAAGTAATTATTAATATAATCAGCTATGCCTTCTTCTAAAGAATAAAACTTTGGATTAAAACCAAGTTTTTTTAATTTTGCATTACATGACTCAGTCAAATATTGATAATTTTCCCTAATGCTCTTTGGAGTATTAATGTATTTTATCTCTCTTTTGGCATTTGTATTTTTTATGACCAGGTATGCGAGATCTTTAAATGACCTCGCTTTCCCAGACCCAACATTAAATATTCCTGAAACTTTTTTATTTTTTTCTAACCAACCCACCAACTTTATTATATCTTTTACATATATAAAATCTCTCAGTTGTTCACCGTCTTTGTAAAGTTTATTATGAGATCTAAAAAGTAAGATTTCTCTATTTTCTTTTATTTTTTCAAAAATTTTGCAAACTATACTTTTCATATCTTTTTTATGGTATTCGTTTGGACCGTATACATTAAAAAACTTTAGCCCAACCCATTGTGGAGGATAATTTCTTTTGTAATAAACTTGATTAATTATATATCGATCGATAATTTGCTTTGACCAGCCATAAAGGTTTAATGGGTGTAAGCTTGAAAGATAATTGATTGATTGTTTATCTAAAAAACCATTTTTCCCATTTCCATAGGTAGCAGCTGATGAAGCGTAGAATAACCTTACTTTGTTTTTTGAGCACCATTCCCATAAAAAAATTGATAAATCGATGTTATTTTTAATTATTAGCTTTGCATCTGTTACAGTCGTAGAAGTAATTGCTCCCATATGGATAATAAGTCTAATCGAGTCTTTATTTTTTTTTAAAAATTTTTTTAATTCCTTGGATTGAATTAATAAGATATTTTTTATTTTATTTATATTTTTTATTTTTTGTTGATTCACATTGTCAACAACACAAACATTTTTATTTAAGTCCACAGAAAAAAATTTTACTAAGTTTGATCCTATGAAACCTGCTCCTCCTGTTACAACAATCATTTTCTCAAGAATGCTTTTCAATATTAAGTTAGTATGGAATTTTTAGCATTAAAAAACTTAACAAGTAAGTAAAGAATAAAAATATTGCAATATATAGAATATACATTTTTTTTGGTGGGAGTCTTTTCTTTTGAATTTCCTTATGAAAAAAAACTATCCAAAATAAAAAAAATAAAAAATATATAATTAAAAGAAATATAATTAAATAAAACCAAATCATATCTGAAAATCTATAAATACAACATGTTGTATATTTTGTGTCATTTAATACTATAACTTGTTGCCTGTTAATATATTTTATAATAGTATATTTTTATGATAACAGACAGTAAAAATACTTTCAGTGTTTTTAAAAACCCAATTGATGATATTGAAGAAATTGTAAATTCATATGAATTACAATTTCTAAGAAATACCTTTAATGAGATAGTAATTTATTGTCAAGGTAGTTGGACAAGTCATAATGTTGTTTTTAATTGGAACCCTTCAACTAATATTATAAGTATTCAAAATAATTTGGATATTTCCATTCCTAAAAAACTTAATGATAAAATTAGAATAATGATTTCAATTATTAATGAAAATTTGAAATTAGGATATTTTAGTTTTTTTTCAGATAAACAATCTATTTACTTTAAGCATAATATTTTGTTAAAAGGGCAAAGCTGTTTTTCAACTGAGCAGGTTGAAGAATGTATTGATAGCGTAATCACGGACTGTGAAAAATATTTTCCTGCGTTTCAAATTTTTCTCCACAAAACAAATAATCCACGAATTGCTATAAAAAGTGCACTAGTAGAGACACTAGGCGAAGCATAAATGAAAGATCAAATTTTATTAATAGGTTGTGGAAATCTTGGAAGATTACTTTTAAAAAATTGGCATAAAAAAAAATGTTCAGTTTCAGTACTTGACAAAAGAAATTATGTAAAAAATTTTTTGAATATGGAATTCTCTAAGGTGAGATTCTATCAAAAATTAGTTGATATTAATTTTGATGAATTTTCAATAATTATTTTTTGTATTAAACCGCAAGATTCAAAACAAATATTTTATGATGTATCAAAATTTATTAGTAAAAATCATATTTTAGTTTCATTAGTTGCTGGTTTGAAAATTAAAACAATTAAAAATTGTTTAAAAAAATCAAATAATATAATAAGAGGTATGCCTAACATTTTCAGTAGTGTTGAAAAAAGCTCCACTGCGATTTTTTCAAATAAAAAACTAAGTAAAGGCATTAAGACAAAAATTGATAATTTATTTAATTTATTAGGTGAAAATTTTTGGTTAAAAAGAGAAAGCGAAATGGATTTCTTTACAGCGATGTTTGGCGGCGGTCCGGCATATTTTTTTTATTTTTTAAATACTATTCTTGTGATAGCAAAAAATCAGGGGATTCCAAAACAAAAAGCGGAGAAACTTTTAAAAAATTTGTTAGCAGGAACATTAGAGTTTACTGACCAAAAAAAATTGAGTTTTTCAAAACTTATTTCAATAGTTACAAGTAAGGGGGGTACCACTGAAGAAGCAATAAAACATTTTGAAGAAAATGAAAAATTCTTTAGATTACTCTCAAAAGGAATAGAAAAAGCAGAATTAAAATCAAAAAAAATTAGTAAATCTTTAAATTAATTTTTAATTTATCTTAACGGAAGAAAAATAACAAAATTTGCACCACCTAGTTCTTTAGAATCTTCAACTACTATTCTGCCGCCCAACTTAACAGTTATATCTTTAGCAATACTCAAACCTAAGCCTGAACCAATGTGATTCAGATTTCTTGAAATATCTTTTTTAAAAAAAGGTCTAAAGATTTTATATTTAATTTTTTTTGATATACCTGGTCCATCATCCTCAATACAAATTTTTAAAAATTTAATATCCTTTGTTACTCTTATTTTTGTTTCTTTACTAAATTTGCAAGCATTATTGATTATATTTGAAATCACTCTGTATAAGTTATTATGTTGGCTTTTTATTTCTAGATTTTTTGCACAATTAAGATCAATTTTATTATCTTTAAAAGATTTCCTTGTGCTATTAATTATTTTATTAATGAAGTTATATAGTTTAATATTTTTTAACTTTTCGTATGTACCAATATTTTCAGAAAATTCTAAATATTCAGAAAGTATATTTTGCATTGCTTGAACATCCTCTTTTATTTCTTGAATATCTTTTACTTCATTAGCCAACTCAATTTGAAGTTTTATTCTTGTTATTATTGTTCCGAGATCATGCGATATACCAGCTAAAAGTTGTGTACGATTTTTAATTTGATTATTTATGCTTTTTTTCATTTTTAAAAATGCATTTCCGGCTTGTCTTACCTCCAAAGCTCCCTCAGGTTTAAAGTTTGTTGAATTAATTCCTGAACCAAAGTCTTCTGAAAATTTGGCTAACCTACTAATAGCTCTGACTTGTATTCTCATAAATAAAAATGAAATTAATGACAAAATAACTGATGAAAATATTATCCATAAGAATAATATTATTGGAGTTTCACTAATTAAATATTTTTTTGGAAATATTATTGCTAGGAATTTCTCATTTAGTTCTAGAATTATAAATATTTTTTCATTTTCAAAAAATAATTTATGTTTGTAATTTATTCTAGTATTGAACGTATTAATTATATTTTTATATATAAAACCAGAAATCTCTTTTTTTTTAGAAAAATAATCCGAAGTCACCAATTTTGTTTTTATATTCAATGATTTTGATAATTGTTCATCTATGACAGAAGTATCTAAAAAGTTACTTACAATGAGGTTGATTTGATTACTAGCTATATTAGCAAATCTTGTTGTAATTTTTTCCCAGTGTCTATCATAAAAAAGGAATATTGCTAAAATTTGAATACAAATTAGGGGTACGAAAAAAATGATAATAAATCTTCCAAGGATTTTTTTTGGAAGTAGTTTTTTAATTTTTGATTTCATAATCCGTTTTCAGCATATATCCATGACCTCGTATGGTTTTAAGAAATGAGCTGCCGTCTGTATTAACAATTTTCCTTCTTAATCTGGTTATAAAAACATCAACATTTCTTGAATCTTCATTGATTTTAAGATTTTGGGCAATCTCATTTCGACTTATGGTTTTATTCATATTTTTACCAAGTTGCTCAATAATCATCGCTTCTTTATTCGTTATACTAATTGGAGTATTATTTTTTCTCAGCTCTTGAAGATTAAAATCAAATTCGAACTCTCCAAATGATACTTTTTTTGTATTACTAAGGTTTATCCTTGGATTTAATAATTTTTTAATTCTTAGAATTAATTCTGCTGGTTCAAAGGGTTTTACTAAATAATCATCGCAACCAAACTGAAATGTGCTGACTTTTTTTTCAATATTTGATAAAGCTGAAAGCATTAATATTGGTATATTATTATTTTTTTTTTCTAAATTCTTTTAAAAAAGTTATACCATTTATCCTTGGCATCATGATGTCTAAGATTATTAGATCGAATATGTAAAATTTTAAAAGATTATTAGCAGAATCAACGTTATTAGCTGAGGAAACTAGAAAATGATTTTTAATTAAGAATTTTGAAATTAAATTTCTGATCTTGTCATCATCATCGATACATAATATGTGTTTAGAATCTTTAAAATTTAAATTCATTTTTAATTATTTAGTTTTTTCATTTAAAATACATACTTTGTTGGTATACTTTTAGATTTTAACTAAATAAGAGAATTATGCAATTAATCCCTTTTGACAATAGAGAAGGTTTTATATGGATGAACGGAAAAGTTCTAGAATGGAGTCAAGCAAGAATTCATGTTTTGAATCATGGTCTACATTATGGAAGTTGCGTTTTTGAAGGCATTAGAGTTTACAACAAAAAAATATTTAAATTAAAAGAACATATTGATAGGTTAATCTTCTCCGCTAAAATATTAGATCTTCATATTCCTTACAAATGTGAAGAACTAATAAAATTTACTGAATTAATAGTAAAAAAACAAAATATAAAAGATGGATATATTAGACCAGTTGTTTGGAGAGGAAGTGAAAAGATGGCTATATCATCAAAAGAAGCATCAACAAATCTTGCAATTGCAGCGTGGAAATGGCCGTCATATTTTTCTCCTGAAAAAATTCTTCAAGGTATTAATATGTCAATAGCTGATTGGAAAAGACCTCCCCCAAATTGTGCACCCACTAATAGTAAAGCAGCTGGTCTTTACATGATTTGTTCTTTGAGTAAGCACAAAGCTGAATCAAACGGTTTTGATGATGCTCTAATGCTTGATTACAGGAACTTTATTGCTGAAGCTACGGGTGCTAATATCTTTTTTGTAAAGAACAAAAAAATCTTTACTCCCATAGCGGATTGTTTCTTAGATGGAATTACTAGAAAAACAGTAATGGATATTGCAATTAATATTGGTATAGAGGTAGAAGAAAAACATCTTGAAGTGAATTTTATGAAGGATTGTAATGAAGCCTTTCTAACAGGTACCGCTGTTGAGATTACACCTATCAATAGTGTTGATGATTATAAATTTAATGATAGAGATGTTACAAAGTTATTAATAAAAGAATTTAGAGATTATGTAATCAAAAGTTAGCATTATGTTGTTTCAATCTTCTTAGTATCGCTTTCTTTCTGTTTTACCCATAAACTTTTATTTTTGCTAATTTCTTTTTTCCAGAAAGTTACCCTAACCTTTAGCCAATTAATAATAAATTCAACAGATTTCAAACTTTCTTCCCTGTGTTTACTTGCAATTGCTATGAAAACTATATTTTCTCCAATTTTCAATCTACCATACCTGTGAATAATAATTATGTCGTCAATATCCCATTTATTTTTTGCTTCAGCTACTATGCAGGAGAGCTGATATTTTGTCATCTTTTCGTAATTTTCAATAAAAATTTCTTCAATTTTTTGCAAGTTTGAAACATTCCTTACCTTCCCCAGAAAAGAAGAAATTGCCCCTGAAAATTTATTTTTTTTAGAAAAAACATCCAATTCTTTTGCAAAGTCAAATGGTTGTTTCTGAATGAATATCACTTTATCCTCCAGTTACCGGAGGGAAAAAAGCAATTTCATCTTTATTTTCAATAATTGTATCAAAACTTGAAAAATTACAGTTTACTGAACATTTTACATTTTTTGTGTTTGAAAAAGCATTTTTATATTTTAGTCCTCTTTTTTTTAAAAGTTCAATTAACTCAAAAATAGAAATTCTATTTTTAATTACAATGTCTTCTTCAGATATTCCTATTTCATGTTTAATGTTTGCAAAATACAAAATTTTCAATTTAATAACTCCTCAAAATTGTAAAACTTAAGTTTTTCACCTTTTTTAATATAATCCCTACTACTATCTATCTCAATAATTCCTTCACTTCTAATTATCGATGATAAGATTCCAGAACCTTCACTCTCAAACTTCTTAAGAACTAACTGATTATTATGTGCCAAAACTGATCCTCTTAACCATTCAGTTCTTCCAAGTTTTTTTTGGAATGAAAATCCAGAAGGTAATAATCTGTACTTCAAATAATAAGAACCTCTTCCGTTCATTTTGTTTAAAAATTTTAATATTATCATGAAAAAAGTTACGACTACCGCTACAGGATTTCCTGGGAGGCCAAAGAATGGTTTTTCGTTAATTTTTCCGAACAAAAAAGGCCTCCCAGGTTTCACAGAAATTCTCCATAATTTTAATTCCCCAATATCATTTAAAACTCGTACTATAAAATCACTCTTGCTGTCAGCCACTCCACCAGTTGTGACCATAACATCTACTTTTGATGAACAAATCAATAATTTTTTTTTTGATATTTCATAATTATCTTTTAAAATTCCAAAATCATAAGTTATACAGTTTAATTTTTTAAATAATGCAAGAAGCGTTATTTTATTACTATCAAAAATTTTAAATTTTTCTTTTATATTTTTATTACAATATAGTTCATTCCCAGTGGAAAAAATCCCAACTTTAATTTTTTTGTAAACTTTAACTTTTTTCAACCCTATTGAGGCTATAGCTCCTAGATCTACAGACCTAATTTTTGTACCCTTTTTAAAAATGACTGTCCCTTTTTTTATATCTTCTCCTTGAGGTCGAATATTAGATCCTCTTGGTGGAAGTTTCAAAATTTTTAGTTTATTCTTTTTTATTACACAATCTTCATTCATAACTACTGTGTCAACATTCGATTTTTTTTTGAAAAGATATGATCCTGTAAATATTTCTAGGGCTTGTCCTTCTTTTATCTTTCCACTAAAGGGTTTTCCTGGTTTTGACGAGTTGGCAATGATTAATTCATTTTTTTTTTTACTAAAATTTTTAAAATTAAAAGCAAATCCATCCACAGCCGCATTATCGTAGCTGGGTACATTATATTGTGAAATAAGATTTTCAGCTAAAATTCTTCCGTCGCAAAGTTCCAAGTTTATTTCTTCACAAGAGGTTTTAACAAAACTTTTTTCAACAATTTTAAGTACTTTTTTAATATCTGTAAGTTTTACAAACTTTTTTTTATAATCTTTTTTATTTGTCATTTATTTTTAAGTATTTCAATATAAATTTACCTATATCCTCAGTATTTTTAAAATCAAAAATAGGTAAATTTGTATTTTCAATGTTTTTATCAATTATATCATAGACAATTGCAACAGTTCTGGGGCTTTGGTTTGAAATAAGAGGCTTCTTTATTTTACTATTATACAGCTCAATTTTTGGTATATCCAACTTTTTAAAACCTTCTACAATTAACAAATCATTTTCTTTTGAAAATTTTTTGATTAAATCACGGAATTCAAAATTTTCGCTTTCTTTTCCTTTATGAATTAAAGCCCAATTATTTCTTCCTCCTAACATAACTTCCCTTGCACCAGACTTTCTGTGTAAATAACTATCTTTTCCTTCTTTGTCAATTTCAGCGTTATGATGAGTATGTTTAAAAGTTGAAACCACAATATTTTTATTAGAAAAATATTTTATCAACCTACATGTTAAATGAGTTTTTCCACTTCCACTCCATCCATACAATCCAATGACTCTCATTTAAAAAGATTTGTAGTGTAGTTTAAAATATTCATAACCAGTGTAAATTGTAATTAATGAGGCGATTAATAATCCTATTTCTCCAATCAACATAGTATTAGGTAATAAGGTGAAGTCATTTCCAATTATTAAAAAACCTAAAGCAAACATTTGAATTAATGTCTTCCATTTTGCAATTTTTGAAACGTTAATCGATATTTCACTTTTAGCAAAAAATTCTCTTAACCCTGAAACCAATACCTCTCTAATTATTATTATTAAAGCTGGATAAACGAAAAATCCACTTATCTTTCCTATTGCTACCAAAATAAATATGACAGAAATTATCAAGATTTTATCAGCAATCGGATCCAGAAATTTTCCTAATTTTGATTCAACTTTTAACTTTCTTGCCAAATATCCATCTAAAAAATCACTGATGCATGCCACAATGTACAATAAAACGGCAACCCAATTAAAAAAAAAAGACTGAGGAATTATATTTAAAATAATTATCGGTATGCATAGTACTCTAAAGATTGTTAAGTAATTTGGAAGTTTCTCAAGTGAAATTTTATCTATTAAACTCATCATAAATTTTTTTAGCCATAATTTTACCAATTCCTGGTGTATTTTCTAAATCTTTAATCCCTGCCTTTTTAATACTACCTATTGAACCAAAATGTGAAAGTAAATTTTTTTTTGCTTTAACTCCTACGCCTGATATTTCATCAAAAACTGAATTTTTAATTTGAAGTTTTCTCCTATATTTTTGAGAATTAATTGCAAATCGATGTGCTTCATCTCTTAATCTTTGAAGAAAATATAATACTTTATCGTTCTTCTCAAGTTTTACCGATTTATGTTTTAAAAAAATTGTTTCATTCCCAGCATTTCTTTTTACACCTTTAGCAATTGATATTATGTCAATAGCGGTAATATTTTTTTCTTTTAAAATATTTTCAACCAAATTAAGATGCCCTTTCCCTCCGTCAATGACTATTAAGTCAGGTAAATTATGCTTCCACTCATTTTTCTCTCTCTCTAAAGAAAATCTTCTATTTATGACTTGTTTCATCATAAAATAATCATCTTGCATTATATTTTTATCACTTTTTATATTAAATTTTCGATATTTTTCTCTGACAAATTTATGATTATCATAAACAATCATAGTTCCAATAGGTTGAGAACCATTTAGATGACTATTATCGTATACTTCAATTGTTTTTGGAGGTTTGCTCAACATCAATTTTTTTGAAAGATCATCCGAAACTAATTTATTGCTTAAGTCTTTGTGCATTTGCTTTTCCAATGAGTGTGAAATGTTATCTAATACCATATTAAGCAGTTCACACTTTTTACCTTTCTTTGGATGAATAATTTTGACCTTAGATTTTTTTTTTTTTCCAAGTGCTTTTTCTAAAAGATTAATATTCTCAAAATCTTTATTAACGTAAATTGATTCTGGGATTTGACTATTCACATAAAAGACACCTATAAATTTTTCTAAAATATTACTTAACTCACTTTCTACATCGTCATTAAAAAAAAATTCTTTATTTCCTAGATTTTTTCCTGACCTAAAAAAGAATACTTGAATACAAACTAGATCAATCTTTTTATATATACCTATAATATCGAAATTATCTTTATTCTTGAGTGAAACGTATTGTTCCTGAGTAATATTTCTTAATGCTTGAATTCGATCCCGAAAAAGTGCAGCTTTCTCATAATCTTGATCCATGCTAGCTTGTTCCATTTGCTTAATTAAATTTTTTTTTATTTCTGAATTTTTCCCAACTAAAAATTCTGTTGATTGCTCTACTAATTGATTATATTCAACACTATCTATTTTGCCAACACATGGCGCAGAGCATCTTTTGATTTCATATTTGAGACATGGTCTTTCTCTATTTCTAAAATTTGCATCTGAACATGTTCTTAATAAAAACCCTTTTTCTAAAATTATCATAACTTTTTCCATCGATTGCACACTAGCAAAAGGCCCGAAATTAAAATCATTATTGTTATAAATTCTTCTAGTTTTTCTTAGCTTAGGCCATTTTTCCGTTTTACTTATGTTTATGTAAGGGAAAGACTTGTCATCAACTAATCTTATATTAAAAATTGGTTTGTATTTTTTTACTAAATTACTTTCAAGAAGCAGTGCGTCAACTTCTGTGTGAGTTTTTATAAATTTAATATGTCTTACAAGACTAATTAATTTCTTTATCCTTTTAGTAGCACTACTAAAATTTAGATATGAAGAAACTCTGTTATGTATATTTTTTGCCTTACCAATGTATAAGATTGTCTTTTTTTGATCTAAAAATTGATAAATTCCAGGACCTCTTGAACAATATATCAGAGATTGTTTTATAGATCTTATTCCTGTGTCAATTTCAAATTTCATGTTATTTCAATTGTTTAAGTTTTGTTTTGACTATATTTTAATATATAAAAAATAAAATTAAAATACTATCCACTAAACCTGTGGATAAGTTTGTTAATATAAGTTGGTTAAATTAAATAAAACTAACAAACATAGG
>MDTG01006548.1_pt1 | contig 13768 bp, 12 predicted proteins | sample 811421 | NCBI WGS metagenome assembly MDTG01 (sample SAMN05326645, study PRJNA326480) | marine metagenome | isolation source: seawater | place: Pacific Ocean: South East | collected 2011 | reverse complement strand
TGGAAAGAAAAGGGAGTATTAGATTTCCGATTCAATCTATCTTCCATTTCAGCTAACATTGCCAATATTGGAGAGGCTTTAGCTGAGGATAGTTGCTATGAAAAGCCAACTTTATTCTTAAAAGGTGAAAACTCAAACTACATTGGAGAACACGATGAAGACCTTATATTTACTCATTTCCCCGATGCACATATTGAAAATATTGCCGATAGTGGGCATTGGCTTCATGCCGAAAATCCCACTCAATTCTTTGAAACAGTAATGCGTTTCCTTATCTAAATTACTGTACTATGATTTTGATTTTCTTATTGTCAATTTCTAAGAAGTAGAATCCCATATTCAAATCATAATCCAAACGATTAGTATTCAGTCCTTCAGAGATTTGTAATTTATCGTTGACTATTGTTCGTCCTTGTGTATCAATAATTCTAAAGTTTTTGGTTGAAGAATTAGTTGAATAAAATTCTAAATTAAAATTACCATTATTGGGATTAGGATATAGTGTGTTTTGTAAGGTTTCAATATCTTGTATAGCAGTCGGTGTACAAGCATACTCACAAGCCACCAAAGAACTGAATGTTCCTGTTCCATCCATAGGGTCTACACAAGCCTCGTCAATACAATTGAAAGATGGCTCGACTTGGTTTTCTATTTCATTCATTCGCTCATTAAACTCTTGAAAGAACTGATTAGCAATATTAGCATTATGAATTATCATAGTATTTTCATCGTTGTTAGTCTCAGCAGCACCCGACCAGTTGTGAGAACCCGTTATTACCAGTGGGTCAGAATCTGTATTGGCATGATCTACGATGCAGTATTTGTGGTGAAAGCTATCGCCAAATCCTTGGTGTGAAATTACGTTTACGCCTTCTTCTAACAAAAACTCATATTCTGAACCTTGCGTATTTACCTGTTCTATTATTCCATTCACTTCAACACCACTTTCGTATTCTTCAGCAATAGTAGTTCCAAGTTGATTATTGGTAAAAACTAAAAGGGCAAAGTCGATTTCATCATCAGCAGATTTTAATGCATTAGAGATGTTCAACGTTGTATTATCTGTTGGTGAAAAATATACTTCAAAATCGTTTCCGTTCACAATAAAATGATGAGGAGTATTGTTAGTTTTATTGCTTCCAAATTTTGCGTTTTCATCGTTAGGTTCATCGCCATCAGATCCCCACATTTCATTAAATTCCAATTCATAAGCTCTAGCTACGGATTGATCCTGAACCATGATGATATGGTTAGGGTCATCAAAAATCTGACTAGAAGTCCAGTTTGTTGAGCCAGAAAGTACCCATGCACTGTCTGCCATATTAGCATCAATAACAATAAATTTATTGTGCATAATTCCCATTCCTTCAGGGCGTTCAATCCTTGGAATATTAATGTTTAGACTTCCTAAAGCAGCTGTCGTTGTTGATTCGCAAGTGATATACCTTACTCTTACCCCTCTATCATAGGCATCATTAATCGCGTTAGTAATCATATTGTCCGAGTGATTATAAATAGCAATATCAAGTGTAGAGTCTGCTTTATCAATATAGGCTTTAATGCTATCGTTGGTAAATACACCTGAGAATTGAGCATTTTCAATTGTTGCTACTGTTGTATCAACAGGATTATTAAAACATACTCTTATTTCTCCAGAAGATGTAGATTGTGTAGCAAAAGCAACAACTGCTGAATACGCACTATCTGGCCCCTCAGATGATAATGCTTGAACATAATATATGCTTCCTGCCTCAAGATTTTCTAAACTAATGGCATGATTTTGAACATAACCACTATCAGAATATACAGTGCCTAGCTCAAGATCCGTTGTTAACCCATAGCTTAATACGGAGTAAGTAACATAATTAGTTGTGAAATTTACATTGAAGCTTGAGGTTGTGATATCACTTTGTGTCAATGGTGAGTTGTAACAAATACTACCACTGAATTCAAAATCGTTTTCGTCTCTTACAAGTAATTGATAACCATCAAAGCCAGTGAATGAGTATTGTGAAGAAATAGCAGTAATTTTTACTGGACAAGATGGAATTAGAGTATTTTCTATATCACAATCGGCCTTTACATAAATCATTCCACTTTGACCTCCTACACTAAAATTATGTATTCCAACGCTAAATAGTTGACCAGAATTTTCAAATACAACTTCTTCAATCGTTACTAGTTCCGATTCAGTATTTTCTCCAATATCATTAGGCGTAATAAGTTGAGGTGTAATGCTGTATCCGCTTCCGTGATTAATAAGATTATTTACTGGCTGAATTTCTAGAAGACCATTATAATCTACCAGTATGCCAGTGACTGTAATGCTATCTCCTCTATTAACACCCTCTGTGTTTTCAGGATCATAGATTGCAATTCCAGCTGTACCATCTTCAATATATCGAATTGGGCTTCCAAGTTCGTCTCCGTTGGTAACAACTCCAGTAACAGTTACTTCAGAATTTTCGGCTTGTTGTCGAGCCGTTGCAATATCCATTTGAGCAAATACAGTAGATGTACAAGCGATAGTAACTAAAAGAATAATTATTTTTTTCATAATGAAATGTTAGTTAAAATGTAAGTTTAGCTGATAGATTTATTCGTCTTCCCATTCCAAAGAATACACCAGCAGATTTTGCATCAAAGTCGGTGTAGTTTGCATTGTATGGGTCGTTATTTTGTGCATCCGAAATATACACTTCATTTAGAGCGTTTAGTACACTCATTCGGAAATCTATTTTTGTTTTTTTATTTAGTTTTAATGTGTAACCCGCATGAAAATCTACTAAAGAATATGCTGGTATTTTCCAGGACTCTCTGCCAGCATTTTCACCATCTAGAGATAGAGGGTCAAAATCAGAATAGTAATCGTCAAAATAAGTGCCTCTAACTTTTATGTAAATATTATCAAGAGGCTCATAGCGTAGACTCAATCCAAACTGTGTTTGAGCGGCATCTCCAACGTGTACGCCAGTTGCATCAAAAGACTCTATTACTTCATTGCCAAAGTCATCAATAACAGGCTGGTTGTTATCATCATAAAAACGAACGCTGTCTTGAGATTGCCATGTCCAATCGCCAAGAGACATTAAGCCTTCAACAGTAAGCTTATCATTAAACCTGTAAGCTAAATCCATTTCAACACCTTTGTGTAGGGCATCCATACCATTAATGTTGGCTCTGATAGGTTCATCGTCAATAAGAATAGTTACACCACCATTTGAAGGTTTATTTTCCCACATGGTGAAGTATCCGTTAAGGTTAGCCGATAGTTTGGATGAGCGATATGAGTAACCTCCCTCAACTGCTTTTACTATTTCATTTTGAATATCTCTGTAAAGGTTATTTGAATAGTCGTAAATATTATTGAATCTTGGAGCTTTCGAAATATAACCAATATTAAAGAACACATTATTATTAAGGTCAATATTATAATTTGCTCCAGTTTTAATAGTATAACCTCTTATCCATTTCCATGATGTTTCAGCTATTCTTGCTTCAGCAGAATTCATAGTGTAGGCTATACCATTATGTATGATAGTGTCTTCGGCCATGCTTTTTATTGCTCCAATAATACTACCATTTTCATAAATAACTTCCGTTTGTACAGAAGTACCAAGAGCTTCTACATAAGTTGTATCATCTAGTACTAAGTCTTTCTTTTTAAAATGGTCAATTCGTTTGTATGCAGAATTAGAGCCAGTAATATTCAAAAATGCACTAAGATTTCCTTTGCTATACTCAACCTGAGAAAATAGTCCTGACCATTTAACTATACCGTCGTTATTGTAACGAACTTTATCGCCTACTCGTTTGATTTGAGATGTTTGCAACTGATTATCGCTATCAACAACGTAGTCGCCACCTAATAAATCATATACTTCTCTGTAGTGTTCGCCCTTATAATAACGTAAGTCAATCCCCCCAGAAAGAGTAAATTCATTATTCATTTGGTAGTTCATTGTAGAAAGAGCACCATACCAATAATGGTTGTTGATTGAACTTAGAAGATAAGTGTTTGACGAATTTTCTGTATCACTATATAATGGGTCTATGTTGTTTCGGTTAAAGTCGTACGCTTCTTGAAAATTATATTGCCCATATTCATCATAGTTATCAGAATTTCCGCTGAGGTTGGTGCCACCACCATTACCTATTGAGGCATACGCAATGTTCGAAACATACAATTTATCGCTAACTGCCCAAAAATCTCTTAACGAAAATTGAGGTTTGTGGTAGTAATTCTTTTTAGTATTAAGAGTTTCAAAATTATTAATAGTGTCGCCATTGTTATCTAACTCCCAACGGTTTAAATTCCCCCAGTGTTTGTTGTAGCCAATACCTTTATCGTAGATTTCACCAAACAAAGTGTCGTTAATCCCTAACTCTGAAGCGTATTCTCTTGAATAGGTAGCTATATCACTTTTGTAAGAACGTTGTCCGTGTTGTTGTGGTGCTCCTAAAGCAGATAAGCTAAGAGTATGTTTACCTAATGATTTTTGAAGCTTGGCATAATAGAAAAAGCCTTCGCTGAAGGTCTCCTCAACAAAGCCATATCCTCTTTTGTATGAGCCAGCAAAAGTAAAACCCCAACCATTTTCTGATTTTCCAGAGTTGTACCCAAAGGATGTTCTTATTTTACCATGAGAATCAACCTCTTGCTTTAGGCTTCCACCTTTTCTGCTTTCAATACCTTTAGTTAATAAATTCATTGTACCTCCTACTGAAGGGATGGCAATTTTTGAAGCCCCTAACCCTCTTTGTACTTGTATGTTTCGTGTTACGGCATCGAGTCCAAACCAATTGGACCAATATACCCAACCGTTTTCCATATCATTGACTGGTATACCATCAATCATTACGGCGACGTTTCTTTGATTAAATCCTCTAATGGTAATTCGAGCATCACCATCACCACCACCTTGTTGAGTGGCATATACTCCTGGAGTAGAATTTAACACCATTGGGATATCTTGTGAAGCTAACTCTTCATTTATTTTCTTTAGGGGTATGGTTGAAAATGCTACGGGTGTTTTTCGGTCAACAGCAAGGTCAGCTACGACTTGAACTTCATTTAGTACGATTGTGTTTAATGAGATGTTGAGGTAGATTGGCTTACCTTCAAGTTTTAAGCTTTTGGTATATTTATTATAGCCAACGTAAGAGGCGCTTAAGTCTAACGACTTAGCATCTGAAAAAATAGTGAATTTACCGTCAAAATCGGTGATTATTCCTTTGCCGTCAAAAGCAATAGTAGCACCAAAGAGAGGTTCGTTAGTAGTGTTGTCAATTACAGTACCACTAATCTTGGTTTGGCTGAAGCTAGTAGAGCCTATAAACAAGCAGCACAAAAGAAAAAATGATTGCTTCATAGTTTAAAATAAAAGTGCTGGTGTATACACCAGCACTTTGAAATAGTTAAGTTATTTTATGACAATAGCAGAGGTTCTGACAGAATAATCGTCAAACACCATGCTTATATTATATAGACCTTTTGATAGGTTAGAAGTATTAATAATAGTGTTCTCTCCAGAATTAATGAATTCTACTTTCATTTGTTGTCCAAGAACATTTATTAAAAACAATTCTTTGATGCCCTTACTTGCTTTCAGAGTTAATGATTGTCCGATTTTAGCAGGGTTTGGGTAAATAATAAAAGATATTAATTCGTTTTCTAGAATTGAAGAAGGTGTGCCTTCACAATCGCAATCGTGAGTGCCTAATCTAGTCCAAGTATTGTTTGGTAATGAGTCCCACTCAGCAGTTGGATCAAATAAAATAGGATTGGAGTCAACACCTTTTTTTACTGACCCTTTTCTAACTAGGGTATGGTTTTTTGTCCACCAAGCACCACCATTAGCATCTGTAAAACCAGCAGTAACATCATCTGTCCATGCGTCCCCTGGGTCTTCACCTATTTTTCCAATTAAGTCGATTAAGACACCATTTTTAGTAAGACCAATTGCATCATTACCATTCATGTATAATGGCGACGGATATGCTGGGGCTAATTGGTCAGCCATATTATAAAGTTCAATTTCAATATAGCCAAACTCATTAGTAGAATTTGTGTCACTGTTTGTAATTATCCAAGTAGAGTAAGCACTTAATGAACCTGAAAGTGTCATCTCATCACTTCCGCCACTTCCGTCAGTATTACCATTACCATTTGCATAACGAACTACTTTGTATGCTCCCAAGTCTACTGCAGATGAAGTAGGGTTGTATATTTCAATAGCTTTGTTGTTTGATGAACCTTCAACGTATTCAGAAATAAATAGTTCACTACAATCTTGCGCAATAAGACTAAATGAGAATAACGAGGCTACAAAGAATAAAATTTGTTTCATAATTAATTGAATTAGTTAAGTGCTTCAAATTTAGTGTAATTTTAGATAAAATGGTAGTAATATCGGATAAAAAATAGCTTTTATATATTGAAAAAATATCATCTGATTACAATAAAATAATATGATAAGACAATTACAATTTAATTATATTTACAGAATATTCAATTTAGCATGTCTGACAGCTTAGTAATTATACCAACTTACAACGAGAAAGAAAACATTGAGCGTATTATCCGCAAGGTTTTTTCATTTGAAAAAGTGTATGATATACTTATTGTTGATGACGGCTCTCCTGACGGTACAGCTCAGATTGTAAAATCACTCCAAAACGAATTTAAAGGATTGCACATTGAAGAAAGAACTGGTAAGCTTGGTTTAGGAACGGCTTACATACACGGTTTTAAGTGGGCACTAAAGAGGAACTTCGACTTTATTTTCGAAATGGATGCTGATTTCTCACACGATCCTAATGATTTATTAAGACTGTATGATGCCTGCAAAGAAAAAAATAATGATTTAGCAATTGGCTCACGTTACACAAATGGTGTCAATATTGTGAATTGGCCAATGAGTCGATTACTGATGTCTTTCTTTGCTTCTAAATATGTGAAGTTTGTAACGGGCTTGCCAGTAAATGATTCCACGGCAGGTTTTATTTGCTATAAACGGTCAGTTTTAGAAACCATCAATTTAGATAAAATACAATTTGTTGGTTATGCATTTCAGATCGAAATGAAATTTAAAAGCTGGAAGTCAGGTTTTGATATTATAGAAGTTCCAGTTGTCTTCACTGACCGAAAAGAGGGTAATTCAAAAATGGATACCTCTATATTTTTTGAAGCGTTCATCGGAGTAATTCAGATGAAGATTAGAAGTTTATTTACTACACTTAAACAAAAACCTCATGCCTAGCACGTTAATTCGAAATGCTCAAATTGTCAATGAGGGTCAAATTTTTCGTTCAGATGTGTTTATTAATGACGGTTTTATTGCTCAAATTAGTAATACCATTAAGGCTAATGCCGATATAATAATTGATGCAGATGGCAAATACCTCATTCCTGGTGTTATTGACGACCAAGTTCACTTTAGAGAGCCAGGTCTGACTCACAAGGCAGAAATTTATACTGAATCTAAAGCGGCTGTTGCTGGGGGTATCACATCATTTATGGAGATGCCTAATACCAAGCCTCATACTCTTACTCAAGAATTGCTTGAAGAAAAGTACAAAAGAGCAAGTGAGGTGTCATTAGCTAATTATTCTTTTTTCATGGGTGCTTCAAATGATAATCTTGATGAAGTATTAAAAACCAACCCAAGAAATGTTGGTGCAGTAAAAATATTTATGGGCTCATCTACTGGAAATATGTTGGTGGATAATAAAGCGGTTCTAGAAAAAATATTTAAAGAGTCTAAAATGCTAATTGCGGTACATTGTGAAGATGAAGAAATCGTTAAAGCAAACGCTGAATCAGCACGACAAGAATTTGGTGAAGATGTCCCTATTGAAAAACATCCAAAGATTAGAAGTGTTGAAGCATGCTATAAATCGTCTTCAATGGCAATAGAGCTTGCCAAAAAATACAACACACGTTTACATGTTTTTCATCTTTCAACAGCAAAGGAGATAGAGTTATTCAGAAATGATATTCCCTTAGAAGAAAAACGCATAACTGCTGAAGTATGCATTCATCATTTGTGCTTTGATGATAGTCAGTATGCTGAAAAGGGGACACATATAAAATGGAATCCTGCCGTTAAAAGTAAAACGGATAGAGACAAGCTTTTTCAAGCATTACTTGATGATAAATTAGATATCATTGCTACAGATCATGCACCGCATACTTTAGAAGAAAAAGACAATACTTATTTTAAAGCACCTTCTGGTGGGCCTTTGGTTCAGCACGCATTATCAGCTATGTTGGAGTTTTATCATCAGGGTAAAATAAGCTTAGAAAAAGTTATTGAAAAAATGTGTCATGCTCCTGCTGTATGTTTTCAACTAGAAGGCAGAGGTTTTATTAGAAAAGGCTATGCTGCTGATTTAGTATTACTTAATTTAAATAGCCCATGGGAAGTCTCAAAAGATAATATTTTATATAAATGTAATTGGTCACCATTTGAAGGGACAACTTTTCAATCAAAAGTAACGCATACTTGGATTAATGGTCATTTAGCTTATAGGGATGGTCATTTCGATGAATCTCAAACGGGACAACGTTTATTGTTTAATAGGAAATAAAAAAAGGGGCGTTTGCCCCTTTTTTTAGAAGTGTCTTTTAAAAATTACTCAGCAGCTTCTTCAGCAGCAGTAGTATCCATTTCAGCTTCTTCAGCAACTACCTCAACTGTATCAGCAGTGGCAGTAGCTTCTTCAGTAGTAGTTTCTTCAACTACTTCAGCTTTTTCAGCAGGTGCTCCACAAGCTACTAGGCCCATTACAGCAATTGCTAGAACATACATTAAATTTTTCATTGCGTTTTTTTTTAATTGTTATAACAAGGAACAAATATAAGCTTATAAATGTATTAATTAAGTTGTTTAACTTTGAAAAATGAAATATTTTTTAATAATCACTCTATTGTTATTTACATTTTGCACAAATAATAAGCAAAACACTCAAGTAGCAATCGGTGAGGAGCACATGAAAAAAATTTTAAAAGAAAGACAGTTAATCATATCAAGATTCAATACGTATCAATATGAGGGAGTAATTTCAGAAGAAGTAATAGACTCTTTACTGTCATCCACTTATTTAAATCTTGGGTATACTAATGAGGAATTTCAGTCTAGCTGGGATTATTATCTTAATGAGGGTAAGGATGAATTATATAATATTTATAGAAATGTTTTACAGGATTTTGAACTAATGCGGGAAGAGTCTAGGAACTAGTTTTTTCAGATAAAAACCACCTACTATATTTTAGTATACTCTCTCTTATTGGAATAAATTTGTAGGAGAGTGTTTTGCTGATTTTTGCGTTAGAATAACTACTATTTACCATAGATTTATTAGCAGTTTCCTTGGTGATTAAGGGGGGCTTTCGTGTAATTAAAGATTTCACCCACTCTAATCGCCAAGCCAATTCCTTTATGAAATGAGTGACTTTTATATATGGTTTTGGCCGGTTCAAATCTTCTGCAATCCATTCGAAAACCTGACTATAGGCTAAATTCTCTGAGTTTAGAATAAAGCGTTCATTCACTACATCACTTTCAGAAAGTTGAACGATTACATTGGCTACGTCAATAACATCTACATAACCTGTGCTTCCAGTTGTAAAATATTTCAAACCATCCCATACTTTTTCGAAAAGCTGAGAGCTTCCTTTCGACCAATCGCCAGGTCCTAAAATTACTGATGGATTTACAATTACAGCATCAAGCCCTTCTTGAGTTCCACGCCAAACTTCTTGTTCTGAAAGGTATTTGCTAATGGAATAAGCCGTATTATGAGGATTGGGTTTCCAGTAATTATCTTCTGTTTTTTCAATATCTGAGTCCGAATTTCCTAGTGCTGCTATTGAGCTGACGTAGGCTAATTTGGACACATTAAATTTTATACATGTATTGACAATATTAGCTGTTCCTTCAACATTGAACTGCATCATTTTCTCAACTTCTTTTGAGTCGAACGACACCAGTGCAGCACAATGAATGACATTGTCACAGCCTTCAACAGCATTTTGAAGCGACAAAATATCCAATAAGTCACCATCAATCCATTCAATTTTCTGTAATAATTCGCTTTGATTGTAGTAGTTGAATATTTTTTCAACGATTGAGAAAGAGCTTGTTTTGCGTTTTAAAGCACGAACGCTCTTACCTTCTTGAGTTAATTTTAGGAGAATATGAGCTCCTACTAATCCTGTTCCACCCGTAATAAAAATCATCATCAACAAAGGTAGAGAAAAAATAGTCCTAAAATTTCACATTATTTATATTTGCTCAAATAAATATACATCAATGAACTTTGTAGAGGAATTAAAATGGAGAGGGATGATACACGATATCATGCCTGGAACTGAGGAGCAATTACAAAAAGAAGTAACGACGGCTTATATAGGCTTTGACCCCACTGCTGATTCTTTACACATTGGTTCTTTGGTACAAATAATGATTTTAGTACACCTTCAACGTTGCGGTCATAAACCCATTGCCTTAATGGGTGGTGCTACGGGTATGGTGGGAGACCCTTCAGGAAAGTCTAAAGAAAGAAATATGCTTTCGGAAGATGTATTACAGCATAATTTACAAAGCGTTCAGAAGCAAATGGAACGGTTTTTGGATTTTGATTGTGGAGAAACTTCGGCAGAAATCGTTAATAATTACGATTGGTTTAAGGGTTTCAGTTTCTTGGATTTTATTCGTGAAGCGGGAAAACATATTTCTATTAATTATATGATGGCTAAGGACTCTGTTAAGTCTAGACTGGAAACAGGTATGAGTTTTACAGAGTTTAGTTACCAATTGGTTCAAGGCTATGACTTCTATTGGCTGTACAAGAACAAAAATTGTAAGATACAGTTAGGTGGCTCTGACCAATGGGGAAACATTACTACAGGAACGGAATTCATTAGAAGAAAAGATGGAGGAGAGGCATTTGCAGTTACTACACCTTTGATTAAAAAAGCAGATGGCGGAAAATTTGGAAAGACCGAGGAAGGCAATGTTTGGTTAGATAAGCGGTTAACGTCTCCATACAAGTTTTATCAGTTTTGGTTAAATTCTTCAGATGAAGATGTCAAAAAGTACATTCGTATTTTTACTCTATTAACGAAAGAGGAAATTGAAAAATTAGAGGCTTTGCACGACGAAGCGCCCCACACAAGATTGCTTCAAAAGACACTAGCTGAAGATATTACTACTCTAGTACATTCAAAAGAAGATTTAGATGCTGCTATTAAAGCATCAAACATTTTGTTTGGCAAATCAACTTCAGAAGATTTACTGTCCTTAGATGAGGAAACTTTTCTTTCTATTTTTGAAGGTGTACCACAGTTTTCGGTTGGTAAGGCTGATTTGGAAGCAGATATATTTGATTTTCTAGCAGAAAAAACTCAGGTATTTTCTTCAAAAGGTGAGGCAAGACGTATGATTCAGAGCAATGCCGTTAGCATTAATAAAGAAAAAATCACTTCCGATAAAGCGCTTTCTGAAAACGACCTTATTTCGAATAAATATTTATTGGTACAAAAAGGGAAGAAGAACTATTTCCTTATTACTGTTAACTAGGGGAGAGACGAATGGTGTAGATTAATCTTTATCTCACCATCTTCAATGATATAACCAAAACTGTATTCTACTTTCGTTTCGTCACCATTTGTGTCAGTGAAGTAATAGTGTCCAGCAGCAAATGCTTGTTGGTTTTTAAAGTTTATACCTTCATTCTCAAAGCGTACTTTAGTCCAAGGTTTTAGAGCAAAACCATTGTCTTCAGAAATATGCCCACCAATAAAATAAGAGATAATATCTGGATGATTTGTCCTAAAAGCTTGTTTTTTAGCCATAGTAGGCTTCATTAAGACTTCGTTAGCGTACATTTTGCTTACAAACTCTTTTGCCTCTAGTTCATTTTTTCCAATCTGAACTACTCCTTTTCCCCATTCATTTTGGGCTTGTAAAATGTCTTCTTTCAGCATGGACGCAAGATATTAAATTCTTAATTTTTTGAAAGTATTTTTTCAAAACAGTAGTAAATATCTTTGTCGGGCTTGAGATTGATGTGCCCAAGCTGTTTATATGCTAGACGTTTGTAAAATGCGATAGCTTTTGGATTATTGATGTAGGTGTCCAAACGCATAGAAATATGTTTGTTTTCTAAAGCTAAGTTTTCAGCAAATTCCATCATTTGTTTTCCTACACCTTTACTCCATACAGAAGTTTTGGCACAAAGACGGTGAACTACCATGAAGTTATTTGTTTTATCTTGCCAATCTATGGTCAGGTAAGTGGGGTCTTGCTTTGTGTCAATTTTTATGCCAGATACAATTTCATCGTTAATAATTCCGACATAATAATCTCCAATTTCTAAATCTTTTTCAATGACTTCTCTGTTGGGGTAGCTTTCATCCCATTGGTCGATTCCTAAAGCTATCATTCCTTCCACGCATGAACTATAGACTTCCATTATTTGGTTGAGTTCGTTTACTTTGGCTTTTCTAATATTCATTATTTAATAAGTAAGTTGCAACCTCTAATGTCTGAAATTTCGAAACGCCCTTTCAGTTCAAAAGAGCATTCGTCAATTGTTTTTCCTAAGTCTTGAGTAGCGATAAATGAACAGGAATTAATATTAGCTAAGTCAATTATATTAATGCCTCCAGTCTGTTGGTGATTTAATATTGTAAAAGGGTCTTGAGTATCGCGAATTATGACTTTCATCCAAGGCGGTGTTTCAAAAATTCCATTGCTTTTGGAATACGCTTGAGATAGTAATTCCGTCATACCATATTCGGAGTGAATAGTATTCAGATGAAAGGCTTTTTTGAGAACATCATGAAGTTCTGATTTTATCATTTCTTTTCGCTGTCCTTTCATCCCACCAGTTTCCATGACTATGACGTTTTCTAGTTTTTGCGGGAACTGTTCGGCTAAGTCTAATAAAGCATAACTTACCCCAATGAGTAAGGTTTTTTTCTCCGATTTTTTTGATAATATCTTTGCTAAATCTTCAAGATTATGAAGGTAGAATCCGCTTTCTTGGTGTTGGCTATTTTCAATGAGGCGATTACACATGTAGACTAATGAAGAGCCTTCTCTTTCAAGGTATGAGGGTAACAGTGCTAGTATGCGATAGTCCTCAGCTGTTGCGTAAAAATGCTCAAATCCTCTAATAAAACTTTCGGTATATATGCTTAGATCAGTGATGTGGTGTTGGCTTACGTCTTGCCCCGTGGTTCCGCTACTTGTAAATATTTTTTCAATAGGGTTATCGTTTGATATTATCGAATGACTCTTAAAAAATTCTATAGGTAAGAAAGGGATGTCTTGAATTGATGTAATGCTATTGATATCGGTTTTGAGTAAGTTCAAATACCGTTTGTAGGGCTCGCAATTATTTGCTTGAAGATGAAATACCTTTAGAGCTTTCTCTTCAAACGATAACTGTTTTTCAAATATCCAATTCATATTGCGAAAATAAAAAAAAGCCCCTTTTATTATGGAGGAGCTTTTCAATTAAATAATATATTTTTTTGAATTTAGAACCCTAGCCTACCAAAGAACTTTGTTAATCCTGAAATAAATTCTTTAGGTATTTCTACTAACATAGAGCTGAACGTGAGTTGGTCATTTACACCTATAGCAATAGCTATTGAAATGACTAAGCCAATCAAGGCGTAAGAGAAATCTTTAACTAATAATTTAACAGCTGTAGCCGTGCTATTTTCTCCAGAATTTCTTATTGCCATAGCCAC
>MDTG01030802.1_pt1 | contig 13769 bp, 9 predicted proteins | sample 811421 | NCBI WGS metagenome assembly MDTG01 (sample SAMN05326645, study PRJNA326480) | marine metagenome | isolation source: seawater | place: Pacific Ocean: South East | collected 2011 | reverse complement strand
TGTAGCCCTCCATATGGAAAATATTTAAATAATAGTATTGCTAATTTCTTTTTCACAAGTGCCCTTACAATGCCTCAAGAGCTTCCACTACTTCTTCAGGCTTAATTGAAAAAAGTGACGCGTCATAGCCTTCTGGTAAATTCCCCTCCCTTATTTTCTTATAACCTACCATATTTCTTATAATTACTTTTTTATCGATTAAAGGTGGTGTGTACTCGGGAGAGGAAGGACCATAAACAGCCACAAGAGGAGTTTCAACTGCTGCAGCGATATGCATCAAGCCTGAATCATTTGATACAACCTTATTGCAGTGTGATAGTAGATCTACTGCATCTACTAAAGAAGTCTTGCCAATTAAATTATAGAAATGACTTTCTTCTTCTAAGTCTTCGTAGTTAGAAATTTTTTTTCCTGTTTCATGATCATTTGGAGATCCAAAACATAAAACATTCCAGCCTTTATTTATATAGTGTTTTGCGACTATTGAGTAATGTTCTTCCGGCCATTTCTTTGAAGGCCCAAACTCTGCTCCAGGACAAATAGCTAAACTAGGGAGATCTAAATTAATACCTAATTTAGCCAAAGTAGATTTTTGATTTTTAAAATCAATGTTAAGTTTTGGTAAAGATAAGCTTTCAAGAGAATAATTTCTGTCTTTTATTGAAAGAGCTGCAAATTTCTCAACCATCAAATGATTTTTACTCTTATCAAGATATCTAATGTCATTTAATAATCCATACCTCATTTCTCCTAACCAACCTGTTCGTATAGGTATTCTTGCAAAGAAGGGTATTAGCGAGGATTTTAAAGAATTCGTAAGAACTATTGACCGATCATAGTTAGATTTCTTTAAATTTATTCCGAATTGACGTCTAGAAAGAAGTTTAAGATCTCCATGCATATAAGGGGAGTTTATCGTTTTAGAGACTTCAGACATTCTTTGCATCAGTTCTGAAGACCAATCTGGAGAGATCACATCGATCTTGCATTCAGGACATTCTTCTTTCAATCTTTTATAAAGAGTTTGGGCCATGACAGTATCTCCAACCCAAGATGGTCCAATTATTAAAATTTTCATGAGATCTATTTGACGTAAGTATGCCAAGAAGAGTTTGTTTCTCGGACTCCTCTAACCTGATCAAAGTAGGCGCTCTGTAGTTTCTCTGTTATGGGCCCTCTCAAACCGGAGCCTATGGGCTCATGGTCAAGAGAGTTTATAGGTACAACTTCTGCAGCTGTGCCTGAAAAGAATGACTCATCCGCCCCTAAAACATCTTCTACTTTAAGTTTCTTTATTTCAAAAGGAATTTCCAGCTCAGAAGCTAAATCTAAAATCGTTCTTCTTGTTATGCCATCTAAACAGGAATCAAGGTCAGGTGAGTAAAGTTTCCCTGCTTTAACTATGAAAAAGTTCTCTCCACTACCTTCGGCTACGTAACCATCAGCATCTAACATTAAAGCTTCATCAAATCCATTCTCTAGAGCTTCATTTAGAGCAACTATTGAATGCACGTAGTTTCCATTAACCTTAGAGTTAGAAACAGGGTTTCTTACTTGCCTTTTATATGAAGAAAGCTTTACCTTAATTCCATTCTCTCTTGCTTCAGGTTCCATATAGGAAGGCCATTCCCATGCGGCAACCATGGTATGTACTTTTAAATTATCGGCCCGCAGCCCCATTCCTTCTGATCCATAAAAGCACATCGGTCTTATATAGGCCTCTTGAAGACTATTTGACTTGATTACATCCTGATGAGCTTGATTAATAATATCTTTGGAATAAGGTATTTCAATGTTAACCGTAGAAGCTGACTTGAACAGCCTGTCAGTATGGTCATGCAGTCTAAAGATTGATGGTCCATTATTTGTTTTATAGGCTCTAACGCCTTCAAAAACACCTAGACCATAGTGAAGAGTATGCGTGAGCAAATGAGTATTAGCATCTTGCCAATCTATCATCTGACCATCGAACCATATTTCTCCGTTTATTTTTGAAAGATCCAAAACTTATCCCCTTTTTTCTTTATATTCTATCGATATAAATAATTTTATATAGACCAAATAGATTAGTGAACGGATATAATTCGCGTGTGCAAATTAATGAACACATATTTAGGGCTAATGACATTAGAGGTGTGGCCTATGAAGACCTTACTGAAGAAGTAGTTCATTTGTTGGGTAGATCACTTGGGTCAGAAACCCTTTCGAGAGGAATAGATGAATTAATTATTGGAAGAGATGGCAGAGTATCAAGCCCAGAAATAATGAACTGGCTTTCCTCTGGTATTTTGTCTACTGGATGTAATGTTATTGATATCGGCATAGTGACAAGTCCTATGTTTTATCATTCGACTTTTGAACTAAGGGCTTCCAGCGGAGTCATTATTACAGGAAGTCATAATCCAGCAGAATATAACGGTTTTAAGATTGTTTTTAAAAATCAGTCAACTTCTAGTGATGAAATTTTACTTCTTAAAAGGAGAATCCTAAATGGAGAATTCTTGAGCGGTGAAGGCAAAGTAGATAAAGCTGAAATAAAAGAGAGCTATATAAATAGAATAGTTGAAAGCATTAAACTCAATAAGTCAATTGATATATCCATTGATTGTGGAAACGGTGCAGCTGGTGTAGTTGCAAAAGAAGTCTATGAAAGATTGGGTTGCAATGTCATCGAACTTTATGGAGATCCAGATGGTTTATTCCCAAATCATCATCCAGATCCTTCGAAAGAAGAAAATATGCTTGATCTTATAGATAGCGTATCAAAGAATAATTCTGCAGTAGGATTAGCTTTTGATGGTGATGCGGATAGACTGGGTGTGGTTTCGCCAAAAGGAGAGATGATTTATCCAGATAGACAAATGATCTTATTTTCTAGACAGGTCTTAGATAGCAACCCGGGTGGAGCAGTAGTTTTTGATGTCAAATGCTCCAAATTATTACCAGATGAAATATCCCTTCTTGGAGGAAATCCATTGATATGTAAAACAGGACATACTTTTATAAAGCAAAAAATAAGAGAAACGTCGGCATTATTGGGTGGTGAAATGAGCGGTCATATATTCTTCAATGATAGATGGCCTGGATTCGATGATGGAATATATGCCGGGGCAAGAATGCTTGAAATTATTGCGAAATCTGAAGATAAAAATGTTTTCGAGAGCGTTCCCAATATGATGTCAACTCCTGAGATAAATATTGCAGCCGCGGATGATCGAAAATTCGAAATAGTTGATAGATTTATTAAAGATTCTAAATTTGAGAATGCTAATACGATTGATATTGATGGAATAAGAGTAGAGTTTGATAAAGGATGGGGACTTCTCAGGGCCTCTAATACTTCACCATTTTTAGTTTTGAGATTCGAGGCTGAAACTGAAGAAGACTTAGAAGAAATAAAAGAGATGTTTTACTTGAATCTAAGGAGAATTGAACCAACTACAAATAGGTTTTAAAAATGGCTATAACTAGGAAACAAGCTGAGAATATCGCATCCGTACTGAGTGAAGGGTTGCCTTATATACAAAAGTTTAAAGGCAAAGTAATTGTGGTCAAATATGGTGGAGCTGCGATGACAGAAGAATCTCTTAAGAAAAGCTTCACAAGAGATATAGCATTGATGAAACTCGTAGGAATGAATCCGGTAATAGTTCATGGAGGTGGACCTCAAATTGGTAAAGAACTAACAAAAGCCAAACTTGAAACTGAATTTATTGGTGGTTTAAGAGTGACCACCAAACCTGTAATGAATATTGTTAAAAAGATTCTAGGTACAAAAATAAATCACGAAATAGTAAATCTAATCAAACACTTTGGAGGTAATGCAATTTCCTTCAATCATAACAAGCATCCAATTATTAGAGCCACGAAAATGATAAATACTAATGGCCCAGATCTTGGTTTTGTAGGCAAAGTTGATAAAATTTTAACAGGTGAGTTGAAGAAAAAAATCAATAAAGGGTTTATCCCTGTCATAGCACCAATCGGAAAATCAAAAAATAATGATTATTGGAATATTAATGCGGATGTAGTTGCTGGCGAGATTGCTCAATCCCTGCAAGCTGAAAAGCTAATACTCCTTACTGACGTTAAAGGAATAGGAGACTCAAAAAATAATCTCATCTCTAAAATTTCACTAAAAAAAGGGCAAAAAATCCTCAAAGAAAAATTTATCAAGGGTGGAATGACTCCAAAATTAACTTCCGCTTTAGATGCAAAGAAAAATGGCGTCAGGTCTTGTCATATAATTGATGGGAGAGTTCCACACGCAGTACTTTTAGAGGTCCTGACTGAGGAAGGTGTAGGAACTATGATAAGCTAAAGACAGTATGAATGAGCTAAAGCCACGTCAACTAGATATTATGCAAAGCCTGGCTAAAATGCTTGGCGAAAAAGGGCCAGTGAAAATTACCACATCACTTTTAGCTACCGAATGTGGCATAACTGAAGCGGCTATTTACAGGCATTTTCCAAGCAAAAAAAAGATATATTCAGGTTTAGTTGATTTCTGCGAACAAAATATTTTTGATTTAATAACTAATATTAATTCTTCAGATGGAGATGAATTAGATAAGGTTAAGAAGATACTCATTTTATTGGTAACTTTTAGTGAAAGAAATCCTGGATTGGCTAGACTCTTAACCAGAGAGGCCTTTTCTGTAGACGAAACTAGCCTTGATCAGAGGATAGGTCAGATGATGTCAAAAATTGAACTTCTGATAAAACAGAATCTTCAAAAATATGAGCAAGCTACCAAAAATAAAATTAACTTATCTACAGCCTCTGCAGCTAATTTATTATTGGCATGTTCTGAAGGAATAATCCAACAATTTGTGAGGTCAGGCTTTCAAGACTCGCCCACAAAAAGAATAAATGACCAATTTGAATTTTTAATTTCTGCACTCAAAGCTAATTAGGTGTATTTTCTTCTAAGAAATATTCGAACATCAAATTCTTGCTATCCGGTTTAGCTTTTTCACCGGTATCCTTATCAATTTTTATTATAGATAATCCGTCAGGTGGAAGCTCTGCAGACACTGGTATATTGTCTATGATATTTTGCTTGTAATTGAGCCAAATTGGTAAAGCAATCGAAGAACCGAACTCTCTATCTCCTAGACTTCTTGGCTGATCGAAGCCAACCCAGACAGATGTAACAATTTGGTCATTATAACCAGTAAACCATGTGCTTTCTGCTTTGTTAGTAGTGCCAGTTTTGCCAGCAAAATCAGGCCTTCCTAACTCTGAAACTTTTTTAGCAGTACCTCTCGAAGCAGCTTCCTTTAAGATATCAGTAATAATAAAAGCTATGCGCGGATCTATAACTTGTTTAGGATCCTCTTCCTTTTTTCTAAAAAGAACATTGCCAGACCTATCAAGGATTTTTGTTATCAGATGGGGCGTAACTCTCTTTCCTCCATTAGCAAAAATTGAATAAGCAGCTGCATTACTTAATGGATTTAAAGAAGCTGTTCCTAAAGATAGTGACAAATCAGCTGGAAGTCTTTGTTTATCAAAACCAAATGTTTCTGAGTAAGTACGAACCTTATCAACCCCTAATTCTCTCAAAAGTCTGACGGATACAAGATTTCTACTTTGAAGAAGTCCTTCTCTGAGTCTTGTAGGACCAAAAAATTTACCGCTAGCATTTCTGGGCCTCCATCTTTCTTCTAAAGCTTCATCTTCAAATATTATAGGTGCATCATTTATAAGAGAAGCAGCATGAAACTTATCTGAAAAGGCTGCTGCGTATAAGAAAGGTTTAAAATTTGATCCTAGTAAAGGTGATGCTTGCTCTGCCCTATTAAACTTGCTAAGAAAAAAATAATATCCACCAACTAAAGCTAAAATGGAGCCTGATCTAGGGTCTAAAGAGACTAGAGCGCTTTGTGCATCCGGTATTTGAGTTAGTTCAATATTCTGAGTCAGGTCATCTTTTTTTAGCCAAACAACATCACCTATATTTAAAATATCCTCAAATTGCCTAGGTCTGGCCCCACGCCTGTTTTCATTTATATAAGGCCTTGTCCAGCTATATTTCTCAGTCCAAGAGATCTCTAATAACTCACCGGTTTTAGTCACAAATTCTAATTTCTTGCCTGTATTAGTCACAACGCCCAAGAATCGATCTTTATTTTCTGTAAATCTATCAAGGTAATCAAAGACATTTAGCAAGTTTGTTTCTTGGTCTGAAAAAGTTCTTGCATCTTGGCTAAGGATCTTTTCTATATAAATAAGTTTTTTATCCTTTGTTAAACTAAAAAACTCTTCTGGAAAGACTCCTAATATATTTTCTGGTTCTCTGAAACCATGACGCTTATCGTAATCCTCTAGGCCAACTGTGACAGACCTTGAAGCTTGATTCTGAAATTTCGAATCAATTGTTGTGAAAACTTCCAAGCCTTCGGAATAAGCTTTTAGACCATATTCTTGAATCATATAACGCCTTACCTCTTCTGCAACATAAGGGGCCTCAACTTCAGAAACAAGACCATAATAATTTGCGGTTAATGGGGAATCTATTGCCAGTCTAAATTGCTCGGAATGGATAAACCCTAAGTCAAGCATACGTTCTAATATCCAATTTCTTCTTAAAAGAGCTCTCCTGGGGTTAACTAAAGGGTTCATTGAGGACGGTGCTTTGGGAAGAGCTGCAATCATAGCCCACTGGGCAAGGTTTAATTCTGATAAAGGTTTTCCGTAATAGACTTCACTTGCAGCTGCAATACCATATGCCCTATTTCCAAAAAAAATTCTATTTACATAGAATTCTAAGATCTCTTCCTTTGTATAAGTTTCTTCTAGTCTGTAGGCAAGGAAGATATCTTTAACTTTTCGCAACAGACTGACGTCTCTGCTAGTTAGATAGTTACCTGCAACTTGCATAGTAATGGTGCTTCCACCGCCCTGGATTCTTCCAGAAACTATTATGCGGTATAAAGAGCGAGCAAGACCTGTATAACTCACTCCAGAGTGTGAAAAGAAATTGTCATCCTCAGCTGCTAAAACTGCGTTTACATAGTGGCTAGGAATTTCGTCAAAGGCTAAAGCAGTCCTTCTTTTTTCTCCAAATTCACCAATTAGCTTTTCATCAAAAGAAAATATTTTTAAAGGTATTTGGAGTTCAATATCTCTAATTGTTTCTTCATCAGGGAGCTTGCTGTCTATATATATGTTCAGACTAGACAAAAACATCAAAGCAAAGAAAAATAATAAAAGGCTTAACCTGCCAATTAAACTCTTAGTAATCAAAACTAAATATGTTTTCAATTCAACTAACATCAAGGAGTTATAATAACCTAATGAAGCTAATAATTATCGGACCTATGGCATCTGGAAAGTCAGTAGTTGGTAAAAAGCTTTCTAAAAGAATGGGTCTTAATTTTTTTGATACTGACGAGCAAATACAAAAAAAAGCTGGTGCAACTATCTCTTGGATTTTTGATGTTGAAGGAGAAGAAAAATTCAGAGAAAGAGAATTTGAAATGCTCAATATGCTGATTAAAGAAGATAATTGCATAATCTCAACAGGTGGAGGTATAGTTCTAAGAAAAGAAAACAGATCCCTGATACAAAAAGGTACAGGTATTTACCTAAAAACAAGTATTCAAAGCCAACTAGAGAGGACTATGAACGATAAGGAAAGACCACTCCTGCAAAATACTGATAATAAAGAAGAAACTCTTAGAGAGATCGCAAAATTACGCAATCCGATTTATGAAAGTTGCAGTGAAATAACTATTGAAGAAACAAATAGTCCTAGTGAGACGGTGGATAAAATAATTCAAGAGCTGAAGAACAAGAAATGAAAGAAATAAAAATCACAACAGACTCTAAGAGATATTCTGTATTGGTCGGCACGGAAATTCTCACTGAAAGCAATTTTAAAGAGTTTTCAGATAGAGAAATACTGTTGGTAATAGATTCTAATATCGATTCAGTTACAAAAGATAATGTTATAGAGACTCTCGAAAAAGCTTCTTCAAAATTTGGTGAAATAACAATAGAGGCCAACGAAGAAAATAAATCCCATTCAACGCTAGCACTAATTCATGATTTGCTTATAGAAAATAATTTTAGTAGGGATTGTGTTCTTTTTGCACTCGGCGGAGGAATAATTTGCGATATGACTGGTTTTGCTGCTGCAACATATCAAAGAGGCGTTGATTTTGTTCTAATGCCCTCTACTTTATTAGCCCAAGTGGATGCTTCCGTTGGTGGAAAAACTGCCATAAATCACCCCAAAGGAAAGAATATGATTGGCTCTTTCCATCAGCCTAATAAAGTATTGAGTGATACCTTTCTTTTGAAAGGGTTAAATCAATCTCAGATAAGAGAAGGTTTAGCCGAAATCATTAAACACTCACTAATAATTGATAAGCAGTTCTTCTTTTGGATCCAAGATAATATTGATGACCTACTCGAGGGCGATGACTCCAAATTATTAAAAGCTATATCGAGATCTATAGAAATTAAAGCTGAAGTCGTTTCCAAAGATGAAACCGAGCAAGGTGTTAGAAAGTGGCTTAACTTAGGTCATACATTTGGCCATGCGATAGAAGTTTATGGAAAATATAAAGAATTTTCACATGGTGAGGCCGTCGCTTTAGGAATGATTATGGCTACAAATCTTTCTCAAAAAGTTTTGAATCTTGAGAAAAGCGAAGCAGAAAAAATTAAAAATCTTATTTTGACTATACTTTCAGAGGAGCATAAAGGTAAAGAGTTTAAGCCTAGTGACTTGCTAGAATTAATGTCTTCCGATAAAAAGAGAAAAGGAAATCAGTTAACTTTTGTTCTACTTAACTCGATAGGAAGTACGGAAATTTGCAATGATATTGAAAGTACAGATATTCTAGATTCCATGAAATTAGCATAGTCAATCTTCCCAGATCGGCTCACAAAAGGTACAATCTTGCACCTGCGCAATTCTCAGATTTACTTTTTTCGGCAAAATAGTTAGCTGAGGGTTAATAACCCACAAAATATGAAGGATTTTAAACTTAAAAATAAGTATAGATTTGGTTTCCCTGAAAAAAGGGGATTGTACGATCCGCAATTTGAAAAGGATTCGTGTGGGGTCGGTTTGGTTGCAAATATAAAAGGTGTACCCTCCAGGGAAATTATGGAGGATGCTTTCCTTGTTAACTCTAAGATGGATCATAGAGGAGGATGCGGCTTTGAAGAAAATACTGGGGATGGTGCCGGAATATTACTTGCCCTACCCGATAGTTTTTTTAGATCTCAAGCAACTAAAATAGGTTTGGAACTCCCTGAAAAGGGACGTTATGGAGTTGGGAACATTTTTCTTCCTGTTGATTTTAAAGAAAGAGATCATTGTATTAAAGAATTTGAAGCAATAGTTGCTCAAGAGAACCAAAAATGTATCGGTTGGCGAGATGTACCGGTTGACCCCGAAAAGGCAGATGTAGGACCTGCATCAAGAGGAGCTCAGCCTTCTATAAAACAGTTATTTATTCAGGCTGAAGAGGGTCTAGATCAGGATGAATTTGACAGGAAGTTATATTTAATCAGAAAAAGGGTCAGTCATCTGCTAAGAGGCGATTCTAATCTAGAAGAAGCCAAACTTTTCTACGTCTGTAGCTTGTCTACCTCAGTCATCGTATATAAAGGTATGCTTACCCCTTCACAACTATTTCCCTTTTATCCGGATCTTGAAAATAAAGAGTTTGAGACGCATTTGGCGATGGTTCATTCAAGATTTAGTACAAATACCTTTCCATCATGGGATAGAGCTCAACCTAACAGGTATATGTGTCATAACGGAGAAATTAATACCTTGAGAGGCAATATGAATGCCATGAAAGCAAGGCAAGGTACTGTGAAAAGTGATTTATTTGGAAAAGATATTGAGAAGCTATTTCCAATCACTGAACTAGACTGCACTGATTCTGGAAGCTTTGATAATGTACTTGAGTTTCTGATCCTTTCAGGGAGAAGCTTACAAGAGTCCGTCATGATGATGATACCGGAAGCTTGGCAATCAGATAAAAATATGTCTGAACAAAAAAAAGGTTTCTACCAATTTAGCTCCTCTATGATCGAGCCTTGGGATGGTCCAGCATCTATAGTATTTACAGATGGTAAAAAAGTTGGTGCCGTACTTGATAGAAATGGTTTAAGACCAAGCAGATTTTATCTAACAACCGACGACAAAGTCATTATGGCTTCTGAAGTAGGAGTCCTTCCAGTTGATTCAAAGAAAATAGTCAAAAAAGGTAGGTTGCAACCAGGCAAGATGTTTTTAATAGATTTCGAGAAGGGAGAAATGATCCCTGATGAAACTATCAAGGAGGATGTAGTCAACAGACATGATTATTTAAATTGGAATAAATCCATTGTTGAACTAAAGGATATAGAAGGGCCTGCTGGTAAAGACATAATAGAAAAAAATCTTATATCTAGAATGAGAGCATTTGGCTTCACGACAGAAACAATGCAATTCATGTTGCTGCCTCTAGTTTCTGAATTAAGAGATCCCCTTGGCTCAATGGGAAACGATGCTGCCTTAGCTTGTCTTTCAGATAAGCCAAGACTTTTGTTTGATTACTTTAAACAACTGTTTGCACAAGTCACAAACCCTGCAATCGATTCAATAAGAGAAGAAGTTATTATGTCTTTGGAGTGTCTGATAGGACCTGAAGGTAATTTACTTGAAAACAATAAAGATAATGCAAGAAGGTTAAAAGTTGAGAACCCTATTCTCTCAAATACAGAGCTCAGCTCAATAAGAGATATTTCTCTTGATGGTTGGAAAACACAAACTATAGATCTAACATATTCAAAGAAAGACGGAATGGAGGGAATGCTATCCAGACTTGCAGAGATTTCAAAAGAAGCAGAGATAGCAATTGAAGAGAATTATTCTTTCATCATTCTTTCTGATAAAGCAGTTTCAATGAGCAGAATGTCCCTAAGCGCTCTTTTAGCATGCTCTTCAATTCACCATCATCTTATAAACAAACAGCTCCGAACTAAGATTGGAATTATTCTTGAGACAGGAGAAGCTAGAGAGGTACATCATCACTGTTTACTTTTTGGATATGGTGCTGATGCCATTAATCCATATCTAGCTTTTGAATCTATATTCCAAGCCTTGGAAGATGGCACTCTTCAGGATGATAATTTGAAGCAAAAAGATCAAATTGTTGAAGCATACAAGAAAGGTACAAAAAAAGGGATCCTTAAGGTCATGGCTAAAATGGGTATTTCTACTCTTCATTCTTATAAAGGTGCGCAGATATTCGAAGCCGTTGGACTTTCCGAAGAGATAATAAGCAGATCTTTCCCTGGTACCGCTAGCAGAGTTGGTGGTATAGGCTTTGAAGCTCTGTTTGATGAACAAAAGAGAAGACATGATCTTGGATATCCTAATGAAGAGATAAATGTTACAACTTTACCTAATCCCGGTGATTTTCACTGGAGAAATGGAGGGGATTCACATATGTGGGACCCCAAAACAATATCTTCACTTCAATTAGCAGCTAGAACAAATAACGAAGATGCATACTGGAACTTCGCACATCATGCAAACGAGGTTTCGACAAAGCAAAGTACTTTAAGGGGTTTACTTAAGTTTAAAAAACCCTCTCAATCAATAAGTATTGACGAAGTAGAAAGCGAAAAAGAAATAGTAAAAAGATTCGCGACAGGTGCAATGAGTTTAGGCTCTATATCTACCGAGTCACACGAATCTCTCGCTGTTGCAATGAATGAACTTGGCGGGAAATCAAATACTGGAGAAGGTGGTGAAGACCCAATAAGGTTCAAACCAGACACCTCTGGTGTATCAAAAAGATCTGCAATAAAACAGGTTGCCTCAGGGAGATTTGGGGTGACTATGAGATACCTCACAAATTCAGATGAGTTACAAATAAAAATTTCTCAGGGTGCAAAACCAGGAGAAGGAGGAGAACTTCCGGGTAAAAAAGTTGATGACTACATTGCAAAAATAAGACATTCAACTCCAGGTGTAGGATTAATCAGTCCCCCTCCACATCATGATATTTATTCTATTGAAGATATAGCCCAACTAATCCACGATCTAAAAAACGCAAACAGGACTTCAAGGATAAGTGTTAAGTTAGTTTCTGAAGTAGGAGTTGGAACTATTGCAGCTGGAGTAGTTAAAGCTAAAACAGATCACTTAGTTATAGCTGGCCATGATGGAGGTACTGGAGCTTCCCCTCTTACTTCAATAAAACATGCAGGTCTTCCTTGGGAATTAGGTGTTGCTGAAACACATCAAACTTTAGTTATGAATAATCTTAGATCAAGAGTTGTGCTTCAAACTGATGGTCAGATAAAAACAGGTAGAGATGTAGCAATTGCTGCTTTATTAGGAGCAGAAGAATTTGGATTTGCTACCGCACCTCTCGTTACTCTGGGATGCATAATGATGAGGAAATGTCATCTAAATACCTGTCCAGTGGGTATCGCTACTCAAGATAAAGATCTAAGAAAGAAATTTAAAGGTAAGCCTGAATATGTAGTGAATTATCTCTTTATGGTTGCAAAAGACCTTCGAATGATAATGGCAGAATTGGGCTTTAAAACTATAAATGAAATGATAGGTAGAGTAGATTGTTTGGAAACTGATATAGCCGTAGATCATTGGAAAAGAAATGGTTTAGATTTCAGTGGTATTCTCCAACCAGCTGAAAAAATCTTCGACAATACAGATGTATACAACACTCAAAGTCAAGATCATGGGCTTGAAAAAGCTTTAGATAATATACTGATTAGTAAATGTAAAAGTGCCATTGAAAAAGGACAAAAGATATCGTTTGATAGTGATATTGTTAACACAAATAGAACTGTAGGAACAATGTTATCGAATGAAGTTGCTAAAGTTTGGGAAACAAATGATCTCCCCGAGGATACCATAGAGATAAATTTCAATGGATCTGCCGGGCAAAGCTTTTCGGCATGGCTTGTACAAGGCATAACCTTTAGGCTTGAAGGAGATGCAAACGACTATGTAGGTAAAGGTCTATCAGGCGGAAAACTAATAATATATCCTCCAAAAGATAGTTCATTCAAAGCGGAAGAAAATATACTTCTTGGAAATGTAGCTCTTTATGGTGCCACGTCTGGCGAAGCTTACTTTAGAGGTATAGCTGCTGAAAGATTTTGTGTTAGAAATAGTGGCGCTACTGTCGTTGTTGAAGGGATAGGAGATCATGGTTGTGAGTATATGACCGGAGGCAAAGCAGTAATTCTAGGTTCGACAGGTAGAAATTTTGGTGCAGGCATGAGTGGTGGAATCGCCTATATCTACGATACTGATGGGAACTTCGCTAAAAACTGTAACAACGAAACCTATGAAATTGAAGCCCTGCTTAAAGAAGACGAGAGAGACTTAAAAGATTTAATTGAAAAACACCTAAATTATACTCAATCAAATATTGCTAAGACCATTTTAAAGAATTGGGATAGCGAGAAAGAAAAATTTGTAAAAGTAATGCCTACTGACTACAAACGCGTTTTAAATGAAATGAAAAATATTAAAAAACTGAGCAATGGGTAAAACAACAGGGTTTAAAGAATTTTCAAGAGCAGTCGAACCTTATCGACCTGTAAAAGAAAGACTATTAGATTTCAAAGAGATTTATACCGACCATGATGATGAGAAGCTGTCAGTCCAAGGTGCAAGATGCATGGATTGTGGTGTTCCTTTTTGTCAATCTGGTGAAGGCTGTCCTGTTTATAACTTAATTCCTGAATGGAATGATCTGGTTTATCAAGAT
>MDTG01087835.1_pt1 | contig 13771 bp, 11 predicted proteins | sample 811421 | NCBI WGS metagenome assembly MDTG01 (sample SAMN05326645, study PRJNA326480) | marine metagenome | isolation source: seawater | place: Pacific Ocean: South East | collected 2011 | reverse complement strand
TAGAATTATACGTTTAAAGAGTAAAAGAAATAACAAATTTCCGCAATTTACTCTTAGAAAGGAGAGTTTTTTTGATAAACTAAGAAAAGATATAGATTATAGAAATAATCCCGAATTCTCAAATAAATTCTTCTTGAAGTCCTTAGGTAATAATGAAAATAAATTGGCTGTAGAGAAACTATTTAAAAATTTTTCCTTACAAAAGAAATTACTTTCAAATCCATTGAACATAGAAAGTAATGGTGGTGAAATATTTTATTATTGGGAAGGAGTAAAATTTCCTATTGAGGAACTTCCTCAAAGAATTTCAGAGGTTGAATTTCTTCATGATAATTTTTTTGATGTATAAATGTTAAGAATTCTCTTATCAATCATTTAAATATTTTTTCATTATAACATTATCTACCTTAAAACCATTTCTTTCATAAAACTTAATAAGCTCATCATCACAGAATAATGTTATTCTATAGCAAGATTTAGATTTTCCTATACTAATTAATTCTTTAACTAATTTCACTCCTACCATTTTTCCTCTCACAGAACTATCTACCACAATATCTTCAATGTGGCCAGCAATATAACCTCTAATCTTATTTTCAATAACTATACTTCCGTATGCAACTATTCGATTTTCATATATACCTACGATAGAATTAGAACTAGTATTAGATATAAAATTTCTCCATGATGAATCTTTATCTATTGAACTAATATCTTTTTTTGATAACTGATTCAATAAGATATAAACCTCATCTAAATCATCTTTTTTTATTTTTCTAAAAACTATGTCTGACATTTATTTCTTTCTCTTTTTTATTCCCCACTTAATTAAAGAATATTTTAAAGATAATTGAAACATAGTATTCTTAGTTTCATTATTTAATATATTATTATCTGAAATATTTCTTAGTCCCTTAACATATCTAAGAGATAACCCTAAGTTAGCTGGTAATCTAACCGCTAATCCAAATACAATACTAAAGTCTCTGTCAAGAAATTGATCTTTTACAGAATTTTTTACTCCTTTCAATGAAAAAGCATCCATTAAAATTCCAAATTGAGGGCCAAAATGAAAATTAAAAGGGCCAAAATCATTTCTTATCAGAATTGGAATATTTATATACCTTAAATTATTTTTATTAATTACTTGATTAATTTGAAATTCACTACCCTGAGTTGAATATTGTCCTTCTACCTGAATTCCGAATAGAACAGGTAACTTAAAATATAAAAATCCACCAATATGGTATCCTGTTATTGACTCTACACCGCTTATCCCATTGAGTTTTTGAGTTGCAAAATTAGTCCCTCCTTTCAGGCCAAATTCTAATTTTTGAGAATACGAATTATTTGATAAAAGGAAAAACAAAAAAAATATTGTAATAGATTTTTTTATCATAGTTTTATTTCAAATTTATATAATTAACAATTAATTAAATTTAATATTATGAATAATGCACTTGTAAATCCACTAAAATCGGATGATAAAGAATTAAATAAACTTATTGAATTTTATAATGAGACTCTTGGATTCTGCCCAAATAGTATCAAGACTATGTTTATGAGACCTCCAATTGCTTATGCTTTTATAAATCTAAATAAAGCAGTTATGGAAAATAAAGGAAAAGTTACAAGTAAACTCAAAAGACTTATAGGCTACTTAACAAGTACAGTAACTGGCTGCAATTACTGTAGAGCACATACAATCAGAGCAGCAGAAAGATATGGATCGAATAAAGATCAATTATATGAAATTTGGGATTTTAGAAAAAGTAAAAAATTTAATAAAAAAGAAAAGGCTGCATTTGAATTTGCTGTTGCTGCTTCAAGTATTCCCAACAAAGTTGATAATAAAATTTCTAGTGAATTAAGAAAACATTGGGATGATGGTGAAATTGTAGAGATTTTAGGAGTTATATCTCTTTTTGGATTTTTAAATAGATGGAATGATTCGATGGGAACACCAATAGAAGATGGTGCTTTAGAATCAGGAAATACCTATATTAAAGATTGGCATCCAGATAAGCACATTTATTAATTAGGTTTAATCATAATTTAATATATTAGTAATGAAAATATTTTTTAATAAAATAAAATTTTTATAAAAAAATCTTTTATGAAATCTATTATAATATTTTTTATTTTTAGCACTTTATTTTTAAGTTCTTGCAATAAAGATATTCTCTGTATCGACGAAAATAAGATAGATGAAGCTAGAGCATGTACAAAAGAGTACAGACCAGTTTGTGGATGTAATAACATTACTTATAGCAATTCTTGTGTTGCAGAAGGAGCAGGAGTAATGTCTTGGGAAGAAGGTGAATGTAATTAGGTCTACCTAACTATTAATTTCTTAAAGACATGTGTGTCATCATCTTTGACTACCTCAAGTATATACATATCCCTATTTAAATTAATTTGTACATTCCCTTCTTTAGAGTTAATATCTTTAAATATTAGTATTTCCCCATTCATTGATCTTAAACGAATATTTTTTATAATTTCATCCTCAGAAAATCTAATATATGATCCACCCTTGACAGGGTTAGGATAAAAATCAAAACCTATTTCCTCAAATTCAACTGATAATACAGGGCCAGTAACATCACAGCCAGAGTTTGATTTATTAACATACGATTTAATCCACTCCAGAGCTGACCTTTCATCAGCACCAACTTCTTCTCCATGTACCAGGTATGCGGTCTCACGCCACATGTGATCTTTAACATATCCCCATAAAGTTATACCTGCTACATTAGGATGCTCCCACATTACAGGAAAAAGATTCTTATACCTTGTCAATTGAGTATTCTCGGGATTTTGACCTTCAGCATCTATATCAAGTTCAGATATGTAAACAGGCAATTCTGTTGCTCCAAGTTGATCTAATGAAAATTTCATTTGCTCAGCTGACATGTTCTCAATTGTAAACGAATGTCCCTGAACACCAATACCATCAATTAATCCTCTATTTTTAAGAATATTTGCTAATGCAATATGCTCATTCCTATTACCAGGATTATTTAAAATTCCATAATCATTTAAAATTAGTTCTGCATTTGGACAGTGTTTTCTGGCAAGCTCAAACGCTTTTATAACCCAGTCAACTCCAGTATCCCCAAGACCCCCAAGGGCATCAATATAGTTTGCTCTATTTGTACCATTACCTTTTTCACCTCCATCAGGTTTATTTGCTCTTGCCTCATTAACAACATCGATTTGATCAGTTCCTGGATATCTTGTACAAAATTCCATTATCCACTCCTCTATTTCCTCTAGCTGTTCTTCTGAAGATAGGTTTTCCATCCAAGCTGGCTGCTGATTACCCCAGATTAAGGTATGTTGTTTAAATTTCAATCCATTATCTTTAGCTAGCTGATATGCTTTATCTAATCCTTCCCATTTCATAACATCTCTCTGACCTTCAATAAATCCCCATTTTCCAGCATTAGATGGAGTAACTTGATTCCAATATGTTAACCAATTAGCAGGTGTTGTAGTAATATTTGATGAAGACAAATCACGCGATATATTTCCTAAATATTTAGAACAATTATCCCAAGAAGAACTAACAATTTGAGCGTTAGCTACAAATTTTATCTGTATAATCAAAAAAAGAAAAGAAAGTAATTTTTTCATTTTATTTGTCAATATTTAAATCTATCAAATGACTCTCGTCTGCATCAGTTCTAATTACTATTGACTCTGGTAATTCACCCATCTCATTATATTTTTTAAGCATTGATTTAACTAGGCTTTTTGCCAATTCCTTATTTTCATCAAATATATTATTTTTTTCTCCTGGATCTAATTTTAAATTAAAAAGAAGAGTATCATGAGGCTCAATAGAACTTTTATACCATGTACCTGGCCAACCTTCGTAAGGAAGTTTTATTTTCCAGTCACCTTTTCTGTAAGCTTCTAGTCTCTCATAATCAAAAAATAAATAATCTCTTTCATAGCTAAATGAATTACCTTTTAATAATTCCTCTATATTAGCTCCGTCTATAATGATCTCTTTTGGGATTTCAGAATTAGTTATGGATGCAAAAGTTGGAAACCAATCAAGCTGACTAGCTATATTTCTACTTTCTATTCCTTCCGGGATATATCCTTTTAACATAGCTACTGTGGGCACTCTCATTCCACCTTCAAAAGTATACATCTTACCATTCCTTAATTTTCCTGCAGAACCTCCCATTTCTTTCATTGTCAACCAAGGACCGTTATCACTACTAAAAATTACTAAAGTATTATCTAATAAATTCAGTTCATCTAACTTATTAAGAATTTTTCCAACACTCCAATCTAACTCCTGAACTACATCACCATAGAGTCCTCTTTTAGATGATCCTATAAAAGACTTAGATGCATAGATTGGAACATGAGGCATTGGATGAGCAAGATACAGATAGAAGTTATTTTTTTTATTTGAATCAATAAAATTAATAGCCTCATCAGTTAACCTCCTAGTCATAATAGTTTGGTCTGGATAATAATCAACAACATCATTACCTCGAAAATAAACTGTACTAGCCATATCATTACTGTATGGAATTCCAAAAAAGAAATCAAAACCTTGTTGAAGGGGAAGATAATCATGCTTATGTCCAAGATGCCATTTACCAACAACCCCAGTTTTATATCCATTATCTCTTAATAATTCAGCTATAGTATATTCGGAAGAAGGCATACCAGTATGACTATCAGGAAATAATACACCATTGAGACCAAATCTTTGAGGCATTCTACCTGTTAACATTCCGGCCCTAGATGGAGTACAAACTGAAGAAACAGAATAAAAATCAGTGAACTTTATTCCATTTTCAGCTATAAAATCAATATTTGGTGTAAGTATATCTTTAGCTCCAAAAGCACTAATATCACCGTAACCTAAATCATCAGCAAAAATAAATATGATATTCGGAGATTTATTATATGAACTATTATCTAAATTTTTACATGAATTTAAAGAAATAAAAAAAAGAAAAAACGCTAAGATAGGATTATACACTTGTGATATTTTTTTGTAAAATTAAACGATAAAAAAATAAAAAAAAAGGAAAGAAAAAATGATAAAAGAACTGTAAAATATTAGATTTAAGTTTAAAATTATAAATTAATGATAATTAAACTTTTATTACTTACATTATTACTAAACTTAAATTTTATTGAGGAAAAATCTATAAAAAAAAAACCTAATATTCTTTTTTTTCTTGTTGACGATTTAGGTTGGTATGATGTTGGATTTCAAGGTTCAAAATTTTATGAAACACCTTTCATTGACTCTCTAGCAAATAGAGGCATGAAATTTGAAAATGCTTATTCAGCACATCCAAGGTGTGTCCCATCAAGATATGGAATAATGACTGGTAAATACCCTGCAAGAACAAAGAGTCCTGGGCCTGGGTCTCAGCTTCTTAAATCTGAATATACTATTGCCGAAGCATTAAGGGATAATGGTTACTCAACACTTATTTCTGGGAAATGGCATTTATCAAGAGATGATAGAGGTTCTTCACCAGAAGAGCAAGGATTTCAAAAAAATTTTGGTGGTGGAGATTCTGGTGTGCCTAAATCATACTTCTATCCTTACAATATACAGAAAAGAGGAAAAGGAAATGAAAATGCACCAGATATAACTAAGCTTCCTGAAGTTGAAGAAGGCTATCACCTAACAGATCAACTTACTGACCTAACATTAAATTGGTTAGAAGAAAATTATACTAATAAAGTAAATAAAAAACCTTTTTTTATTTACTTATCTCACTATGAGGTCCATACACCTTTTGAAGGAAAATTAGATCTTGAAGAAAAATATAAGAATAAAGCAGAAAAAATATATCAGAATACAGATCTTAAAAACCCTTTCTTATTTGAGACAACTACAGGCGAAACTAAGTTGAGACAAGATAACCATATCTATGCTGCTATGATTGAGAACCTAGATAATAATTTTGGAAGAGTTATTAATTTTTTAAAAGAAAACAACCTTTATAAAAATACAATAATTGTTTTTACATCAGATCATGGTGGACTTTCAAATAGAGGTAACGGAAGACCCCTTGCAACTTCAAATTTACCATTAAGAGCAGGTAAAGGACATAATTATGAAGGTGGAATTAAGGTTCCTCTTTTTGTGGTCTGGGAAAATAAAATTAAAAAAGGTTGGACTAATACTGTTGTTACAGGAACCGATCACTACCCTACATTGCTAGAATTAATAGGTGAAAATATAATGGAGGAGAAACATCTTGATGGTTTAAGTTTTAAAAATTCATTAATGGGTAAAAATCAAGATAACAGCAAAAGGCCTATTTATTGGCACTCACCAAGACCTAGACCTCAAAGCACTGGTGATCTCGCAAACACAACAGTTCGTTTAGGAGATTTTAAGTTATTAGATTTTTATAAAGAAGGAAGAGTAGAGCTTTATAACATTAAGAAAGATCAGGGTGAAACAATTAATCTTGTAGATAAAATGCCCAAGAAAAAAAACGAGTTGCTCAATCTTATAAATAAATGGAGGGTTTCTGTAGAAGCTATTGAATAATTATATTAGTTTTTCTTTGAACCATATCATCAAGGTTGATTAAAAATACAAATTGTCCATTATATGAAGAAACATCAATAGTTAATTTAGATTTATTACTATACCGTTTTCTCAGGATTACTTTACCAGAAAGATCAACTAATTGTATTAGTATATTTTTATATACTTTATCCAAATCAACATTTATCTCATCTTTAACCGGGTTAGGAAATAGATTATAGCTTTTTAAATTTTGGATTTCTAAAGACAGAACATGACTAAATGTAACACACGATGATTCTATATTACCACAATCAGGATCACTAATTTTCACATAATATTCACCAGATTCTTCAGGTTGAAAAGACTGAAAGGTTTCATCACTAATTGGCTGGTTTGTTGTACAATCAAACCATTGATAGGTTACACCCTCTTGCTCAGCTGTAATAACTCCATTATTAATAATAATAACATTAGAAAGTTCCCCACTTAAATCCAATTCAATGGTAATAACACTATCCATTCCATTACTTGCATTTAAGGTAGCTGTATATATCCCACTCTCTGTATAAATTTTATTATCTGGAGCAGTATATGATCCACAAGCTGATACTTGAAGAAAATTACTAGGGGTATTTTGAGCAATATTTCTTCTTTTAAACTCTAATTCAAATTCATTTATAATATCAGAATAATTATTATCTGAACACCTATTAATTTTTTCATATGGATCAATTTCATAATCATACAACTCACATGCAATATTATTTCCATATCTCTCTCCAGACTTATAGTCCATCTGAATCCATTTTGTATACCTATATTTTTCATCTCTAAGAGAATAGCCCATAACTCTTTTTCCACTTGACATTCTAGTGTATTGTGCAAGTGCAGCTTGCCTTACTTTATGTGTTGGATCAACCATTACCTGGGAAATTGATTTACCTTGAACTTCACTTGGTGTATCGATACCAGCAAGATCACAAAGTGTTGGATATATATCTAAAAGTTCTACTGGGGAATTTGATTTATTATTTTCTAGTCCATGATCTGGTGAATAAATAATCATTGGTGAATTTACAGCTTGTTCAAAATTGGTATGTTTAATCCATAAACCATGATCACCTAAATGCCAACCATGATCGCCCCATAAAACAACAATTGTATTTTCTGATAAGCCAAGTTCTTCAAGTTTAGAGAGTAACTTACCTACTTGTGAATCAATATAAGATACGCATGCCTTATAGCCATGAATTAATTCTTTTTGCTTGTTAGTAGTTATGTTACCATTTAATGGTATGTCTGAATAATTATTTACTAATTCATGGTTATTATGAAATGCAAGAGATGGTATACTATTATCTCTCCCTTGCTCAGGGTGAATTGATATATTATCTCTATCATACATATCCCAATATTTCTTTGGAGCAACAAAAGGTAGATGGGGTTTTGTATAACCAACAGCAAGAAAAAATGGTTTGCCTGAATTAGCTGCCTCTTCCATTTTAATTAAAGCATAATTAGTTCTTGCACCGTCAACATAACTATCATCAGGTAGATCTTGATTTCCTTCTGTAGAAGGTTTAGATAATGGAAAAAGTTTTCTTGCCTCTCTCTTTCCAGAAGTAGAAGTTATATTATTTGCTGATATATAACTATTGTATTGATCAATAGCTTGATGAACTAGAGGATCCTGATAACCAGATCTGCCATTATCATTATTGAAATAATACTGATTAGGCATACCTTGTAAAAATTGTGTTGACCAAGATATTCCATCATAATTATCATCTACTGATCTATTATCAAATATTTTACCCAGACCAACTGAATAATATCCATTATTTTTAAAGTGTTGAGGAAGAGTAACTACGTTAGGGTTTTCATCTCTTATTTTAGTTTCAAGATCCCAGACTCTAGTATCATCTGGGTAAAGACCTGTTAAAAGACTTGCTCTTGATGGTGCACAAATAGCTTGTTGTGTTGATGTGTTTAGGAATGAAGTTCCTTTTGTGGCTAAAGCATCAATATTAGGTGTTACCATATCATCATGACCATATGAATTAAACATTGGCTTTAGATCATCTACAGATATAAAAAGAATATTTTTCTGACCAAGAATATTATAATAAGAGAAAAGCATAGAAAATAATATTACATACCTAATCATATACTATAATTTAATTTTAATTATATCGCTATCTTCAAAACCTAGACGTGTAGATATAACATAAATATAACCTTTATTAACAATAACTGGTTTATGATATAATTGCCAACCATCATCTAAACTTGGTTGAAAATCTATGTCAGAAATTATATATGCATTTGAGGAACCAATAGTTTTAGATGTAACTGTAGCTATATTACCCTTAAAGGCTAATTCAGGTTTTTGAGTCTTTGGTTGAATGCCATTAGGCCACATATGTTCTAAATGTCTTTTTTCAGATTCTTCACCAATATCATTTATTCTTTTTTGCCAACTTTTTAGAGCTTCTCTATGTTTCTTTATTTCATGCCTATTTTTCGAATCCGATATTACATTTCTTAGACTGTATGGGTCTTCAGACTTAATATAAAATTCTTCATTTGACTTTGATTCTCTGAACCAATATTTTTGATCTGCATTTAGCTTATCTTCTTCATTTAATTTTAACATTTCATTAGTCATGTCTATATTTTTCCTGTATAGAACATCTTTATAAGCTGGTCTATCTTTATGATAGTTTTTAACATAAACATATTCTTTAGATATAACACTCCTTACTCTATCATAAGTCTCATCGAATCTATCTCCGGATCCAAAAATATAATCTCTTTTAGAATTTATATTTTCATCTTGCATAAAAGTATTTCCTTGAAAGTGATCTGGAATATTAATTTTTGCTAATGATAACATAGTAGGGGCTAAATCAACAAAAGAAACTAGATCATTAATATATTTTTTTGACTTATCATATGGATTCCTAATTATCATTGGAACTTTTAAACCTGATTCATAATGTGATCTCTTACCTCTTGGGAGAGGCCCTCCGTGATCACTAAAAAAAAATACATACGTATTGTCAAGAAGACCATCAGATTTTAATTCTTTTATCAAATCTCCAACCATCTTATCCAAGAGCTCAATATTGGAATAATTTCTTGCAACATCATTCCTTACAGTCTCTGTATCAGGAAAATAAGGAGGTAACGGAACTATGCTAGGCTTAACTGTTAGGGGTTTATCTCTATGAAGCCACATTTTTGACTCATGAGTTACATCAAAATTAAAAACTGAAAAAAAAGGTTGGTCTTTTTCTCTATTTCTCCAATGAGCATTTTCACCATTCTGATCCCAAGCTGTAACTGGAGCTGCAAATTGATAATCTGTTTTAGAATTATTTGTACAAAAATATCCTTCGGCTCTCATATATTCTGTAAAGCACTTTACTTCTGGGGGTGTAACAACGGAATGTAATGGTATAGAATCACCATTAACATCAATAGCATTAGATATACCATTGTAATTTCGGGAACCCCAACCAAACACATCTTTTCCGGTTCTCATCTGATGAGTTCCTATTGAGACAGGATACATTCCAGTTATTATTGATGATCTAGAAGGACTACAAACTCCAACGGTAGTAAAGGTCTCAGTAAAAATTGAGCTTTCAGAAGCAAGCCTATCTAAATTTGGTGTTTTAGCTGTTGAATCACCATAAACTGATAATGTAGGACTTATATCCTCTACAGTTATCCATAAGATATTAGGTTTTTGAGAAAAGGAAACAAAAGGGACTAAAAGTATATAAACAAAAAGTAAATATCTAATCATTTTTTTAAAATTATCTATCATTAATATAATCTAAAGAAGAAAGAAATTTATCAAGTTCATCACTTGTTTTAAGAAAAAATTCTTGTCTATTAAAGAATGAATGACCTTGACCTGGATATATTATAATATCACACCTAACTCCATATTGTTCAGTTATTTCCTTGTATTTTTTAATTTTATCAACTGGCTCAATTTCATCTAAAGAACCATGAAATATAATAGTTGGAGGATGACTTTCTTTTATCTTTTCTATTGGTGAAATATCTAAACTATAATTACCTGACCTTCTTAATGAAAATGCAGAATTTGGACCAGTATCAACAATAGGATTATATAATATTAATCCCTTAACTATATGATCCTCAATATCCCAGAAAGTTGTTGAAAGAGCCAAGAGTCCACCTGCAGAACCTCCTCCAACAAAAATTCTATCTTTATTAATATTATATTTATCAGCATTAGAATAAAGATATTCTATTAAATCCTTAGCGTCATCACATGATTCTTGAGGTGTTGTCCCATGTAAGCTTTTAATTCTGTATACAGGAGTTATTGCAATAAAATTTCTAGAATTAAAATATTTTGAATGTCTGCTAAATTGATTAGCATACCTAGAATTAAAACCTCCCCCATGAAAGAGAATTACAGTATTATAATTTTTCTTTGAATTAAATGAGTTTGGTTTATATAATTTAAAATCTAAAATTACAGTATCAATTTTTTTATAGGTATGAGTTGAAACATTATCCTGAGAAAATAAACTAAAATAAAAGAAATTAAATTGAATAATTAAGATTAATTTCCCCATACAACTTTTCTCAAGTTTTCTATCATCTGATCTTTTACTTCTTGGTAATTAGGATCTAAAGAAAAACTCCAAGTTTCAAGAGGATCAATCTCATAATCGTAAAGTTCCTCCATAACTATTTTATCATTATTAAAATTTGACCTATCCTCAAAGTTTCCAGAAACCCAAGCAACATATCTATACCTATCATTTCTGACAGCATAACCCATAAGAGTACAATCATCAGGAAATCTACCAATTACACTTCTCATAACATTACATCTTCTTGGGTATTGACTAATTGCAAAATTCTTTAAGCTTTCTGATGTTTTATTTAAGATAGGAACTAATGAAATGCCTTCAATATCCTCAGGAATAGGAATACCAGCCAATTTACATACAGTAGGAAATATGTCCAATAACTCAACTGGACTATTATTGATAAATCCCCCGCTGATATCAGGACTTTTAAATATCAAGGGTGTTCTTGTAGCTTCCTCAAAATTTGAGTGTTTATTCCAAAGTCCATGATCACCAAGATGCCAACCATGATCACCAAAAAATACAACTACAGTATTTTGATCCATCCCTAAACTTTTTAAATGATTAAGAATTAAACCAACTTGTGCATCAATAAAAGATACAGAAGCCATATATCCGTGAATAAGTTCTCTCTGTTTATCCTCATTTACAATTCCATTTTCATCCATACTTGGTTCTGTATCATGATAATTTCTTAGCTCACCAGATTGATGATAAGCATCATCAGGTGATCCCTTAGATTTATTTTGAAATTTAGCCAGACTTATTTTATCTCTATCATATAGATCCCAATATTTTTTAGGAGGAGTGAAAGGCAAATGAGGTTTCTGAAATCCAACTGTTAAAAAGAATTTTTTTTTATTTGTATTAAACCTATTTAACAATTCGATGGTTTTTAATGATGACGCACCATCCGCATAAGCATTGTCCGGTACATCTAAGTTTTCTGTTAAAGGCCTTAATCCAGCTGATTTCATAAAACTATTTACTGCAAACCAACCTCTATCTGCATTGGGATCTGCGTCCAGCGCTGCTTGAAGAGAATCCCACTTCTTATGAATCTCCGGAGATTGGTATAGATTAGCTGGCATCTTGTAGCCATCAGCATAATCAAAATTTTCATTTGAAATAAAAGGCATTGTCCATGATTTTGGGTCATTATTTTTTGCACCATGCATAACTTTCCCCATCCCAATAGTTTCATAACCGTTATTCTTAAAATGCTGAGGGATAGTAATAATATCAGGTCTTGTTTCTCTTAGCTTAGTTGATAAATCCCATATTTTAGTATAATCAGGTCTTCTACCAGTTATAAAACTCATCCTTGATGCTGTACAAATTGCTTGTTGAGCATAAGCCTTTGAAAATAAAACTCCCTCATTAGCTAATCTATCAATATTTGGAGAGATTATTTCATTATATCCATAGCTTCCAAGAAGAGGTTTCAAATCATCAACAACTATAAATAATACATTTTTTTTTGCATTATAATTTTCTTGATTACAACTAAATAATATAAAACTTAATAAAAGACTTAAATATAATTTTATCATAAACCAGATGAATTTAATTTATAATTATCAGTTTTTTCTAAAACTTTTTTCATTTCAAAGTATGCTGGTTTTGGGTTTCCTGCAAGGTCAAAAATAAATCTAGATTTATCAGTATGTATACCGACTCTGTCTACTACTCCCCAAGTATTGAAAGTAACGAGACCATTCTTTCTTTTCGACAACAAGATTTTTAAAATGTCAGAGTATGCTTTTGCCTGTAAGGTCTGTTTTTTTTTTGTTATATCTCCAAAAATTTTGTAATCTATCTCAGTAACATGAAAATCTAAATTGTTTTTATGAGCCCAATCAATAAGGTTAGATAAATATTTAATTTCCTCTTCACCATATAATATTCTACTAGAAAGGTGTGCTTGCCACCCAACTCCATCAACTCTTAGCCCTTTATCTTTCAAATAAATTATAGTTTCCTTTACTTTTTCCCACATAATCTCTTCCATTCCCCCGTGTTGATTAAAAACCAAACTTATATCTGGAGCAAACTTATTAGCTACCTCAAAAGATTTTGAAATATATAGAGGAGTATTATTTTTATCATTATCTAATCCTATGATAGTCCATGGGTTTTCCCATTCAGCAACTCCTTTTTTTGGACCAAACCAGTCTCCAGATTTTGTTATAGTTTCATTCACAACATCCATCCACTTAATATTCGGATGGCCATTATACCTTTTACATTGTTCAGATAAAAACTCCATCATAATTTTTTCTAACTCATTAGGATTCCTATTATCACTTTTAGCCCACCTAGATGCTTGAGGACTAATTGGACCATGTAACCTAACTAAAAGATCATTTTTTTTTGCCATTTTAATAATATCATCAGTTTTGGTCCAGTTCCAAGTATTAGGATCAGGGCGAACAGTAGACTGTTTGACTGCATTTTCGGGAACAGTCATATTAAAATTATTTACTAAAATCTTTTCTATATCGGTATTTAACTGTGATGCAGAGATTGTTGCTCCAAAATAAAAATTATTATATTTTTTTTCTGATAAAACATCTCTTATACTCTTTATATT